>Ga0209487_1000010_pt1 | contig 275042 bp, 252 predicted proteins | sample Poulit2012_FD_187524 | JGI IMG/M metagenome (GOLD analysis project Ga0209487, IMG submission 187524) | Agricultural soil microbial communities from Georgia to study Nitrogen management - Poultry litter 2012 (SPAdes) (version 2) | ecosystem: Environmental > Terrestrial > Soil > Agricultural...
AAAAACCTTGTTCCTTGTGAGCACTTAAAATGTCGATGTTCGAGACTCGGCTATCACCGCGCCTCGTGCCGCACTCTAAGCGCCCACATCTATAGGCTACTAAATTGTTAAAGAACCAATCTCAGACTAACCAGCCATCAAGCTAATCAGCCCTGCCTCGGGTGCGTCGCACCGTACGAAGCAAAGAATATAATTATGAACTGGAATCTAGAGGCCGTCAAGAGATGATTTCTCTTTGTGGGTTTTTTGCTGCATCGCGACAACATCGCGTTTGCATTAAAGAACTGCGCTATGAATAGTGCGCTGCCTCAACCAAGTGAACTTATATAATATAACACCGACCTAAAAAACTCAAACCTTAACTGCTCACTTTTTTATTTGCCGCCGCTTTACAACAATCAAGCTGGCCAGCTGTGCTTAGGCACCCAGACATCGCCGCTAAAGAGCAGTCTTGCTGTGCGGTCAAACGCGCCATAATGCGCGTACCAACGTTGTTGTGCGTCTCGTTCAACACTGGCGCGCACCTCGAGCACCCCAGAAGGGTTACCCAGTCGAAGGCGTTGTTCACCCTCACCCGTACTAGTGGGGCGTGTCAATTGATTTGCGATTGTTCCTTTTATATTTGCTGCGACTGCAATACATAGGGATATGGTCAAAGGCAAAGCACGATGTGGTTGGCCATTAGAAATCACTCGAGCGACCAGATCTAAATCGCTGGCAGGCACGTTTTGTTTCTGTAGTGTGGGATTCTCTTGAGGCGTCGATAAAATACAAACAAAGGGCACCATCTTAATCTCAGCCGCCTCTTGTACGGTCTTTGTAATCCCCATTGCCACTGAGGCATGTTGACGTATCTGCTCTAACCGCCGCATGAGTTGCGTATTGGCCTCTAGCTCATCGGGTAGCTCTGTACCTTTGAGGCCTAGTTCTGTGGCCCTGAGAAACACTGCGGCGTTGGCAGCATCCACATAGGAAACGCTAAACTCACCTACATCTGGAATATCGAGTTGATTAACTGCGGCACTGGTGGGCAATAGCTTTCCTGTTGTCGCCCCACCGGGTTCGATAAATCGCAGCTCTATGGGGGACCCTGCCCCACTCACCCCAGGGATAGTCAGTGTACCCGCATACTGGGGCACCCCTTGTGGGGTGGCAAAGGTGCTCTCAATCACCTTATTGGTATTGGTGTTGAGAATGCGTACTGTGGTGGTATCAGTGGGCGCGGAGACCAGCCCAGTATGTACTGCAAAAGGACCCACCGCTGAACTCATATTGCCGCAGTTGCCACGATAATCCACACGTTGCTCGCCCACGGCAACCTGCGCGAAGGTATATTCCACATCAATATCTGGTCGTTCAGAAGGCCCAATAATGCATACTTTTGATAAAGAAGAAACGCCCCCGCCCATCCCATTGAGTTGGCGCCCATAAGGGTCTGGAGAGCCCATCGCTGCGCAAAATATAGGTGCCCACTGCTCTTGGTCAGTAGGTAAATCTGACTTTAGGACCATGAGCGCTTTGCTCGTGCCACCACGCATAAAATAAGCAGGTAAAGGGTGCTGTGCCATGAACTCTCCTCGTTCTATTGATGTATTTATGTTAGCTATTGTTTACGTTATTATTGAAGTGATCTACTCCGCGGACGTTTAACTGTCACGACTTTCTTTATTATACGGACACTCGCTATGTCGCGCATTTTCGATTTAAAAACCTTATCTTTCAACGGCCAGGACTATCTATACGCCCCCATTGAACGTTTCCCTGAAATAGACAAACTACCCTATAGTTTGCGTATTGTGTTGGAAAATCTTGTGCGCCAACAAGCCCATATGGGTAGAGATACGGCGGCCCAAATACAAGCAGTGCTGGATCGTAAAGTAGGCACTGCCATCGACTTTTATCCTTCACGTGTCTTTGGCCACGATATTTTAGGCCTCGTTATGCTATTAGATATGGTGGCATTACGCGAGGCAGTTGCCGAATCCGGGGGTGATGTCGAACAAGTACGCCCCCACGTGCCCACCGATGTGGTGGTTGATCACTCTCTGCAGGTTGATAGCTGGGCTAATCCCGAAGCGGCAGCGATTAATCTTGCCATTGAATATAAACGAAATGCAGAGCGCTTCCGTTTTCTGCGCTGGTGCGGCAATAACTTTGATGGCGTGAATGTCATTCCCCCAGGCAAAGGCATCATGCACCAATTGCATTTAGAGCATATCGGTCAAGTCGTGATGGAAACGACAGATGATAGTGGTGCATACTCAGCCCCCATTTTGTCCCCCGACAGTTGTGTAGGGACAGATAGCCATACTCCCATGGCAGACGGGCTCGGTATATTAGCTTGGGGAGTAGGTGGCATCGAGGCTGAGGCCGTCATGTTGGGCCAACCTGTCACCATGCCCTTACCCGAGGTAGTCGGTATCGAGCTCACAGGCGCCCTGCCAGAGGGGGTGCTGCCCACTGATTTAGTCTTGGAAATCACCGAGAGGCTGCGCAATCTAGGAGTTGTTGGCAAGTTTGTTGAGTTTTTTGGTGCGGGCTTGGATAACCTGAGCTTGGGCGACCGGGGCACCATTGCCAATATGGCTCCTGAGTATGGCGCCACCGTTGTGTTTTTCCCGGTTGATCAAGAAACCTTAAACTATCTCTATATGACCGGGCGTGACGAAGATCATATTGCTAAGGTCAAAGCTTATTGCCAACAGCAAAAGCTATGGCGCGATGCAGATAGCCCTGCGCCTCAATTTGAGACCGTCCTAAAAGTTGATCTCAATGAGATTCGCCCCAGTGTTTCAGGTCCCAGCCAACCCGAGCAACGCCATGATTTGGCCGAGGCCGCACCGCGCTTTATCAAAGAGCACGAACGCATTGCCGGACGCCCTGCCGATCTCAACAAGACCTACCCTGTATCAGGCGAAGATTTTGAACTACATGACGGTGCCATTGTGATCGCAGCCATCACCTCGTGTACAAACACAGCCAACCCTACCAATATGGTAGCGGCTGGGCTGCTCGCGAAAAATGCATATGCCAAGGGACTCACACCTAAGCCATGGGTCAAGACCTCCTTAGTTCCAGGCAGCCAGGTGACTGCCGATATACTGGCTACCTCTGGGTTGCAAGATTCATTGGATCACTTGGGTTTTCACATTGCTGGTTTTGGGTGTACTACCTGCAATGGTGGGTCAGGCCCATTACCACCCGCCATTGATGCTTGTATCCATGACAATGATTTAATTGCAACGGCCGTACTGTCTGGCAATAGAAACTTTGACGGCCGCATTCACCCTAGCGTGCGCGCCAACTACTTAGCCTCTCCTGCCTTAGTGATTGCTTATGCGTTAGCGGGCTCTTTGACGATAAACATAGCAGATGACCCATTAGGATACGATGACCAAGGCAATGCAGTTTATCTAAAAGATATTTGGCCCAGCGCCCAAGAAATACAACAGACGGTACAAGAGGCATATGCACGAGATTTATTTATTAAGCGCTATGCCGAATTATTTAATGGCGGCCCTCAATGGGATGCCTTAGAGAGTAAAGCGGGGTCGCATTTTGACTGGGATCCTCAGAGCCATTATATTCGCAAGCCCCCTTATTTCGATGGCCTCGACACTGCACAGCCCGCAGTTAAAAACTATCGTTTATTAAAGCCTCTGGTGATTTTGGGTGATTCTATTACTACTGACCATATTTCACCCTCTGGCGCTATTAGCTTGGGTACCCCGGCCGCTGATTATTTACAAGAGCGTGGAGTAGAACAAAAAGATTTCAACAATTACACCACTCGTCGCGCCAATCATGAAATCGTCATGCGCGCGACTTTTGCCAATATTCGTTTACGCAACAAGATGGTGCCCGGCATCGAAGGAGGGGTCACCAAATTAATGCCTGACGGTGAGGTAATGCGTGTTTATGACGCCGCCCAAGAATACATGCGGCGTCAACAGCCCCTGGTTATTATTGCAGGGAAAAACTATGGTAGCGGTTCTTCCCGAGACTCTGCAGCCAAGGGGGTTGCATTGCTGGGCGTCAAGGTGGTGCTCACAGAGAGCTTTGAACGCATCCACCTGAGTAATCTCATCGGTATGGGTGTCCTGCCGCTACAATTTAGCCCCGGCGTTAATGCTGAAACGCTCAACCTAACCGGCGCGGAAACTTACGATGTCAGCGGCCTGGACGAGCACATTCAACCCGGGCAGGGTCTGTTACTCACAATTCGCTATGCCGATGGGACCTCTAAAGAGACCAAGGTCATTGCCCGCCTAGATACCGATACCGATGTTGAGTATTGGCGTCATGGAGGGATCTTGCCCTATACCTGGCGCCGTTATGTGCAGACAGGCGCCTCTTAATTGTCAGGGGCGGATGGGCCGCTGGCTAAGACTCGGCCCGTCTGCGCCACTTTTCCCAAGCCAAACGGCTGCGTACGCCAGCACCTAAAAATGGTTGAGGCAGCAAGCTTGCTGGGGATTCGAGCTGGAGCATAAAATCTAAATGCTCACTATGCTCACCGCATGCAAGATCAGCGGCTAATAAGCCCCCAACAGTGCCGGTTGTAATGCCAATACCGTTATGACAGACGGCACCATAAACATTGGGGGCCAGCATGCCAAAACCAGAGGCACTGTTACGCGACATACAGACCAATCCTGTCCAAGTATGCTCGATAGATAGGTCACTGAGCATTGGAAAACGCTGATGTAGTAGGTCCTCATGGCGCTGAGCAACGGCCTCTTTTCCTTCATCATCGATTCTTAGGCTAGGCACATAATCCACATGCTGGCGTATCAATAGTCGTTGGTCTGTGGTTCTACGCAACGTCGTCCCTACGAGCGCATTAACCGGTATGATGCCCCAGCTTTTTTGGCCAGTCAGCGCCGCTTGTTGGCGATCATTCATGGGCTCGGTCAAACTTGCATGAGCAGCAAAGTGCATTAACCGACCACGATAAAATCCAAACTGCTCAATAAAGCCATTCACTGCCAACAGCAACTTTTTAGCGTGCACTGAACCTGCAGGTGTACGCACCCTAATATCATTTGATAGGTCCATGCTCAATACAGGTGAATACTCGAAAAGATGCACATTGGCTGGTAAAGAATCCGCTAAGCCACGCGTCAACGCACTGGGGTTAAGCAATATAGTGCTGGGTGTATAAAGCCCAGTCTTGTAATAATCAAAGCCAACCCGCTCTTGTAACGCCGCCCCCTCTAACCATTCAAAGGGAATATCAAGTGCCTCTAAAAGCGCCCGTCGCGGAGATAAAACGCTCTGCGCCCCACGGTCAGAGGCGGCAGTATGAAAACAGCCCTCTTGACGCCAGTCGCAGTCGATGCCATGGGTCTCTACCTGGGTTTGCAAATACTCAATTGCCCGCTGGCTCAGCTGCAAATGCTTGCGCGCTTGTTCAATCTCTAGGCGGCCCCCACGCGCTTGGTGCGGCGCACCTATCACAAAACCCGAATTGCGTCCTTGAGCCCCTTCGCCCACCTGCTCGGCCTCGAGCAATACAATAGTATCGTTTGGCCGCAACTCTGCCAGTCGGCGTGCGGCCGCAAGCCCAGCAAAGCCCGCACCAACAATGAGATAATCAGCGTCATGGGCATGTTGCAGCACCGGATTTGGTTTACGCTCGGGCAGTAAAGCACTCCACCCATTATGGCGATCATTATTTGGCAGTGTTGAGATTGTACGCATGACTTACTTGGCCTTTAACGGCTACCCCTAATTTTATTCATACCATATTCTTGGCGCTCAAGTACATCATATTGCACTTTCAAATACGCTGGCGTTCTTTGATTGATGTATTGAACACTTTTTTTAATCGGCATTTTTTATGGCTGCGATATAATAGGCCGTTTGTTATCTATAGATGCTTATCTCACATTCATGGCGGCGCCTTTTCCTTCTTTAACAGCCGAGCAGCTAAAACATCTGAAATCATTGATAAAGCTGCGGTTCTCCGATCCTTTGCCAACGAGGCCTCAAATCATAGAGTTTGAGGAGCACCGCTTTGTGGTGAAATTTCAGCGCCAAGAGAAAAATCGTAGCCGCCAAGAGCGACTGAGCGCCTTAGGTTATTTTTTACTCTTTAGAAAATGGTTGCATCCCAGTTTTTTCCGTTCGCTTAATGTACAAGAAGAAGCACAACGATTACTGAGTTTGCAACGTGCGGGCGTGCATGTCGCTCCTGTTTATTTTCATGATGAATATTATTTCATCCAGGCTTATAGCGGTATCTCTCTAGATACCGTCCTGCCACGACGCGCAGAACAAGAACGCATTGCATTGATCTTCGATGTGATGGCTGATTTGGCTCAACTCCATACCCAAGGCCAATGGCACGGCGGCCCACAAATCAGAAACCTCACTTTATTAGAGGGCCAATTATTTCGTATTGACTTTGAAGAACGCTTTGGTTTTTACACCCCTTTGGCGCTGGCCCAATGCTATGACCTGGTGTTAACTTTTAACTCAATCAAAAAATTTCTGAATGACGATTTAGGGTTAGGGAAAGAATTATTCATGCACTACTGGGAAAGGCATCCCAACCCCGAACTGATCCCTTACTTGAAAAAAGTCCAGCGCTGGCTACAACCATTGATGGCAATAGGTGGCGTCCTAGGGCGTATCAATAAACATAATAATGATATCAATACCTCTATTTTCTTTGGCCAAATTTTGAAAGCCCTCCTGCCCTCACTACAAGCGCACAATCATTCACCTCATTAGCCATTAATCCCCCGGGACGATGCCGGCTTTTTAATACAAAAAAAGCACCAAGGTCATTTAACCCTGGTGCTTTTTATTTACCGCCTTTAGGGGAAAGAACGGTAATGACTCATGGTTAGTATCTATAGATTGCAGCAATGCCTGTGTCGGTGGGCATTACCTCTTCGGGTAAGACCATCAGTTTGCCGCTGCGACGGAATGCCATTTCGGCCAAATCATCTAATACATCTTCCACATCTGGTGCATTGAAATCCTCGAGGATATCAACCTTTTTCTCTTGGCGATTGATGCGTCCAGGGATTCTTTGCTCGGCTGAGATCAGCAATGTATCCACGCGCCCATCTAAAATAGCACGAACCACACTTTGGATATTATCGCTGGCTAATCCGGTGCCGTGCGATTTTTTAAACTGGGCCACTGCATTCGCGACGCGCTCTTGAGCCACGGGCTCGACAACCTGCCAGACACGTTGGCGCAGATCATCCACACTAAGTGCCGTTGGATCAATACTGATGCCCTCTTTGAGCAGATGTGAATTGTGAGACAGTTTGCGGAAAATCCCTTGGTACTCGGGCAAGGTGACCAAGACCAATGGCAGGTTACTACGCTTGGTAATGCGGTCGTTGATGGCGCGATCAACCACACGGAAAAAACGTTCGGTATCCACCTCGACGGCCTCTGCACGGCCACCATGCCCATGAAACATCGCCGCACTCGTGCGTGCTGCTGCACCCAGGCGATAACTGGCAATGCTCAGCGTGCCGGCTTCGCGCTCTTCGCCCAAGGCCTGTTCGATGGTGCTTGGAAACTCATCGTCGAGTAAGATATGGTCCATCACATCGCGATTACCTTCGAATAATTGAACGGCTTGGCGGGTCAGACAAATGACCTGGAAGCGGTCCAACGTTTGCATCTGGCGCAACAAAGGTTTGATGTGAAAGGAATCCGAAACAACAGCAAAGTCAGGGGTTGGGCGCTGTAGGCTAAATACTTGGAATTCGTCTTTTTTGGCTAAGATGGCGAGGCCATCCAAGGTGTGTTGCCAAAAATGCTCGTCAGCTGCTAAACGGTGAAAAGGCTCTAGCAAGGGTTCGTATTCATTTTTATGGTATTTGCTGCTTAAGGATTGCTCGAGCTCTTTGACTAGGTTTTTAAACCGAATAGGATCCTGAGCATTGTCAGGATGGCTGCGATGGGTCGCTTGATACAAAGACAAACATGGGCCCTCTTGTCTTTCTAAAAAAGGTGAGAGCGCGTCAAAAGATAAATGACCCATAAATGGTACTCCTGTGAAAGTTAATCAGATACCGTGACTTTATTGTACCGCTGTAAATATAATATCAATAAAGAAATTACCCTCCGAACTTGATAAAGGTCAATGATTAGTAAAAATTAAAGATCTTAATCTTTTAGCCCTCAACGAGCATTTCTAAGTGCGAGCCCTAAAAAGAATAAACTCCAACCCTGAAATATCAAATCAATGGCTAAGAGCATCCCCATAATAAACACGCTGTTATCGGGCCACCCCCAAGCGATCAATAATCCTGCAACCACACTAATCAAACCACTCACGGCCAGCCAGCTCCAACCCTCTTGGGAACGGTGATTAAACCAGATCCATAGACGCAAAGCGCCCAAGCCTATTAAGGTTGCCCCCAGTAGAAAAGTCAAAAGCATGGCGCCAAGCATGGGGTTGATAAAAGCAATCACCCCACCCGCCAAGTACAGCAGTCCACTAAAAGACCATAATAAAAAGCTCGCCCAAGGGCGCGTCCGCCATGCATGGATGAGCTGTGCCACCCCACCAATCATCATCATCAGACCAATAAACCATACGCTGACGATAGCTGCAGTCAGGACGTGCACACTGGCGATGATCCCAAGAAGCAATAACAGCAATCCAAGCGCCACAAACCAACCCCATTTAGGCGCCAGAGTTTTAAGCGCCTGTGAGATTGCCGAATCTTTGGGAAAGCGTGGTGGAATAGGGTTTGCCATAAAAATCCTTTAAAATAGAACATCCAACTGACCATTTTCATTCTACCCTTTATTAATTGGGCAGCCTAAAACAAATTTTTTTATTAAAAAACATCAAAGGACCTACTCATGAGTCATGACGATCCAAGAACATTCTGGGATGAGCGTTTTAATCAAACAGAATACTATTATGGCAAGCTGCCTAATGATTTCTTGAAAGCGCAGGCAAAAGTATTTCCACGAGGAGGCCAATTGCTCTCTCTGGGCGAGGGTGAAGGTAGAAATGCAGTTTTTATGGCTCAACAAGGCTATGAGGTCACCGCTTTGGATTCTGCCCCGGCAGGTCTGGACAAAACCCAGCAACTGGCCAAAGAAAAACAGGTCACAGTTACCCCTCTACTCGCACACCTCAAATACTATGAGTTTGAACCTCAGGCTTGGGATGGCGTGATTAATATCTTTTGCCACGTCCCCGCCGCGGTGAGACGCAAAATACACCAAAACCTAGCTTTTACTTTAAAACAAGGGGGCATTTTTTTGATGGAGGCCTACACCCCTGAACAATTAGAGTACGGGACAGGTGGCCCTAAAAATATTGATCTATTGTATGACCCTGACACCATACGCCAAGAGCTTCAGGGACTAGAGCTACTGCACTTTGAAAAAGTAGAAAGGAATATCGTCGAGGGGATTGGCCATGATGGCCCATCTTCAGTCCTACAGGTGATTGCCCGCAAAAACTAAGCCTTGTACACAACAAAAAAGCGCCCCAGTGGGCGCTTTTTCTATCTGGCAATAGCCAATAAAAACCTTATTGGTTCACCATTTGCTCGACCTTTTGACGCAGTTCGCTGTCCTGTTGAATTGCCAAGCTAATTCCGTTGTACTCTTCTACCGAGAAACCATCAGCCTCTACTGCTGCAACCATTTTTTCGTCAGCCTCTTGCATAATCTGCTGTTGAGCTGCTTGGTCCTCAGCTTGTTCGAGCTGTGGCTGATACTCTTGTGCGACTTCAGCTACCTTGCGTGCAGCTGCAACGTAGCGTTCTAGCTGCTCATCGGTAGGTTGCACAATTTCTGGTGCAGCAGGGGCAGCAGGAGGTGTCGTTTGTTGCGCATAAGACAATGTCGACGCGGCGCCTAAAGTTGCAGCAAAGAAAATGGCAGTGGAAAAACGTTTGATACTAAAGGGCATGTGCACCTCCTAAAGATGAATGGTCTACCCATCATCGCCAAGACCACCCAACACTGGCAAGTTTCCACTTGTAAGTGTTCATTTCTCGGCAAAGTCCAAGATTACGGGGCTTTTAACACTTTTATTGTTCTCTTTATATAAACTGTAATTGTAAGTATTGTTACATGCACCTTTGAGCAAAAAGGAGCCGTGGACTCAGCTTTGCTTTTTTCATCGAAGTCTAAATCAATATTCACACTCAGTTACTGATCCATCATTTTTTTCCATTTTAATAGCAAAGCTTGATGATCCTTAACACTAAAAAAAGAGCCGTACACTACGTACGGCTCATTATTAGACAGGTTAAAACACCATTAATCCATCAAATTTCGGTGCTCTTAGAAAATAGTGGAGCTATGGTTTTGGCAATATTTTAGTTGTTTGATTGACCGCTGAAATCACGTGGACGAAGCACATCAGGGGCTAAAAAGTCCTTGTGTCCAACATTATCGTGGTCGCCTAAAAGCTGCCCATCCACCTCTACCCCATAGAGGGTATGCTTATGAAAGGTATCCAGATACTTTTCACGGGTCTCCACCACATCACCGGTATAACGAGGGTCCTGAGGCCTCTCTTGGCTATCAATATACTGTGCTAAATCCCAAGCATCTTGAACGCTGATGGTATTGGGCTGGCCTAATGGCATGTTGTACTTAATAAAGGATGCCAAGGTAAATACTCTGGAGATCCCTGCCCCCCAATTATAAGAGTCATCACCCCATACGGCAGGGAAAACGACTTGACCATCCACCACCTGTCCCGCGCCATCTTCGCTGTGGCAGACAGCACAATTTTGTGCATACACCTCTTTGCCACGCAGGGCATCTGGCTCGAGCTCGGGATCCTCTAGGCGAGGATAGCCACGTCCGTACATTTTCTTGGACTCATACATGGGCACCCCTTTTGCCAACCACTGCAGGTAAGCACTCAGAGCCAACATATCATCGCTGCCATACTCAGGAGGTGTCCCGTTCATGGAATAAGTAAAACAGCCAGCAATACGCTCTTCGAGGTTATTCACATGATCGTTTTTAGGCCGATAATCGGGCAATACCACCGCCGCTGGCCACACTGGCCCTGAAAAAGGTAAACGCCCATCGCCTAGGTGACAGCTCGCGCAATCCATGTTGTTAAAAACATTTTCACCCCGCAATTGTTGGGTGTTTACGAATAAATCATGACCTCTGCGAATGGTTTCTTTGAGTTTGGGATGAATGTCTTCGTCTTCAAGTGCATCAATGGCAGGTGGTATATGAACAAACTCGCCATCCTGTGGTAACGGGGCACCTGGCGCCACATTTTCTATAAACTTGACCAGTTCCTCGCTGGGTTCACCGTCAATGACACCTGTGTAGCGATCCATGCCCACCACAGAAAAAGATGCCAAGGCACCCAATGCAAGTACGGCCCCCTGTTTTAAGGTAAATTTCTGAATACTATTTAACACGCTGCTCTCCTGGCTATTTGGAATTGTTCTCGGGCAATACGGGCTGTTGACCCAACCATGCGGCAACGGCCTGCATGTCTTCTTGGGTCATGCGCTGCGCGATGCTTTTCATAAGGCCTAATGGATCGTTTTCACGCTCACCCTCTTTCCATGCCTGCAACTGCTTGACGATATAAGCAGGGTGTTGACCAGAAATATTAGGAAAGGTGCTGCCCACCCCGTGATTGCCAGGTCCATGGCAACTCACACAAGCAACAATGTAGCGATCCCAGTCGCCGTTTAAAGCCAGCTCGCGGCCCCGTTCCAAAAGCGCCTCAGAGGCCTCAACGGATGCATCCGCGGCAACCTCTAAACTTGAATAATAAACAGCCACATCATGGACCTGCTCATCATCCAGCATATTGGCAAAAGGCTGCATAGAAGCGTTGGTGCGACGCCCTTCTTTAAAATCTGTGAGTTGCGTCACAATATAGTCAGGATGCAAACCCGTTAGGCGCGGCCAAGGTTCGGCGCCCTCATTGTTCATCCCACTGCCATCCGCTTGGTGACAAGCCACACAAGTCGCCGCGGCGGCCTTGCCACGCTCAATCGCCTCGGGGTCAAGGTCCTCTGCCCAAGCCCCTTGCCCGAGCAATCCCACCCCAAGGGCAGCAACCGCTATGCTGCGGCCCAGACTTCTTTTTATCTGGTTATTCATAAAACCCTCGCTATCAACGTTTATATCTAATATAAGTTTTTTTTCATATTGTTATAACCAAAGCATTTTAAATAAAGAATAGTTATTCGTAAACTAAGTGACCACTAGAAATAAAAAACGCCCAGACGTACTGTCTGGGCGTTTAGGTGCTGAACTCAGCGGCGGCTCATACGTGATGAGCGCCCTCATTGTTTAAAGGTGATTATTTACCCTCTAAAAAAGATTTGAGCTTGTCGGCACGGCTAGGATGACGCAACTTGCGCAGTGCCTTAGCTTCTATTTGGCGTATCCGCTCTCGAGTGACATCAAACTGCTTGCCCACTTCTTCGAGGGTTTGGTCGGTGCTCATCTCAATGCCGAAACGCATCCGCAGGACTTTTGCCTCACGGGGTGTCAAAGAGTCTAAGACCTCTTTAACAATATCCTGCATTGAGCCATGCAACGCAGTATCCATTGGAGATGCCGTATTGACATCCTCGATGAAATCGCCGAGATGTGAATCATCATCATCGCCGATTGGCGTCTCCATAGAGATTGGCTCTTTGGCAATTTTGAGGATTTTGCGCACACGATCTTCGGGCAAGTCCATCTTTTGCGCCAAGGTAGCTGGGTCAGGCTCCTCACCAGTTTCTTGTAGAATTTGGCGATTGATTCTGTTGAGCTTGTTGATGGTCTCAATCATATGTACCGGTATTCGAATGGTACGTGCCTGATCCGCAATTGAGCGCGTGATGGCCTGGCGTATCCACCAAGTCGCATAAGTCGAAAATTTGTAACCGCGTCGGTACTCAAACTTATCGACTGCTTTCATGAGGCCAATATTGCCCTCTTGGATTAAATCCAAGAACTGCAAACCACGGTTGGTATATTTTTTGGCAATAGAAATCACCAAACGAAGGTTGGCCTCAGTCATATCACGCTTGGCTCGCGCAGCCTTGGCCTCACCCGACAACATGCGCTTGTAGGCATCTTTGAGATCACCCAAGGGCAGGACCACATCCTTTTGGATTTCAATCAATTTACCCTGTAACTCTTGAATGGCCGGCACATAGCGCTCGAGATCCTCTTGATAAGGCGGATTTTTTTGTAGCTCAAGCTCGGCCCACTCTAATTCTGTTTCATTACCTGGGAAGCTCTTGATGAAATGAGAGCGTGGCATGCGGGCACGGTTAACACAAATGTCGAGGATTTCCCGCTCGTATTTACGCACCTCGGCCACACGCTCACGCATCGTATCCGTGAGCTTTTCTACCATTCTGGCAGTAAAACGAATCCCCATAAATTCATCAAGGATGTTTTGCTTGGCCTCGATATAACCTGGACTGCGATATCCCTCGGACTCAAATGCAACACGCATTTTTTCAAACCAATCCTGGATCACATCGAATTTTTTGAGTGCTTTTTCGTGCAGGTATTCGATTTGTGAGCTGCTCATCCCGCCTGCAGGGCCCTCTTCGCCGTCTTCGCTCTTGGCGCCTGCCCCGGCGTACTCTTCGCCCGTATCATCAATCAGGCCATCCACAACATCGTCGATGGGCATATTACCCTCGCGGACCTCATTGATATAGGCCAAGACCTCATTGACCGTCGTTGGGCAAGCAGCGATGGCCATGACCATATCCTTGAGGCCCTCTTCGATACGCTTGGCAATTTCAATCTCGCCTTCGCGCGTCAAGAGCTCGACCGAGCCCATTTCACGCATATACATACGCACAGGGTCAGTGGTGCGGCCAAAATCAGAGTCCACTGTGGTCAGCGCAGCATCGGCCTCTTCGTCCACATCGTCATCAACCGCGGCCACCGGTGCATTGTCACTCATCAATAAGGTTTCAGCGTCTGGGGCCTGATCATAAACGGATATCCCCATATCACCGAAGGTCGTGATGATGCGCTCAATAGCATCAGCATCGACCAAATCATCGGGCAAGTGATCGTTAATCTCACCGTAGGTCAAATAACCTCGCTCTTTGCCGAGCTTAATCAGGGCCTTTAAGCGATTGCGGCGCGACTCTTGCTCTTCGGGCGTTAGTTGACCACGCCCCCCGAAGACATCGCGTCCACCCCCCGCACCACGTGCGGATTTCTTTGCGCCGCGGCGGGCAGGTTGTGGCTCGGGGATGTCCTCTACCGAATCATCATCGATGAAGTCATCATCAAGATCATCGAAAGCGGTACTTTGAGCTGCCTTTTTAGCCGCTTTCTTAGCGGTGGCCTTTTTTGCCACTTTTTTAGCTGCTTTTGTTGCTGTTTTGGTGGCCTTTTTTGCCGCCTTTTTAGCAGTCGCCTGCTTGGCTGAAGCCTTTTTCGCAGCCGCTTTTTTAGCCACCTTTTTGGCGGCCTTTTTTGCCGCTTTCTTTGCTACTTTTTTGGCTGCTGCTTTTTTCGTCGCCTTTTTAGCTACCTTTTTAGCCGCTTTTTTAGCAGCCTTTTTGGCGGCAGGTTGAGCCTCTGTGCCCTGGACGGCTTCCTCGACTTGTGTAGACGTGCTTTTGTCGCCAGAAGCCTGAGCATAAGCGATGGTTGTTGCACGTGTAGTCGTAGTTGGTTTACCAGTCGATTGTGTCATATTGGATTCCATTGACGCTTGACATATCCGCGGATATGTAATGCAGGACAGTTAAATTTGGAAGCGTAACAAGTAAGACTAAGGGCGAAAGTACGTATGTAGGTTGTGTTAGTAGGATAACTGTATTTTCCCTGTGCATAAGGGCTAGCGCTAATCTAACGACCAGAGCCTAGGCATTGCATACTTTGCCAAACCACCTCATTTTAAAAAAATGAGCGCTTTTTTGTCCTTAGTGCTATTACTGATACATATACTATGTGTAGTTTACTTTAGTTAAATAGATGATGCAGTAGTCAGTTCGGCCAATCGGCGGGTCAAAAACTGATACCTTTGTCTTGTTTGATCTTCATGAATACCCCTAGCCAATAATTCGAGTTGCTCGGCCTTGATGCAATCAATTTCTACCCTCTTTAGAGCATCTACCCACTCTGCTCGTGGGTCAGGTAATGGCCCATCTTGATCAGCCTCATGTGTGACCTGCTGGAGCTGTACACCCAGTTCACTATTAGGGTCAACTGCCTGGAGTAAGGCCCCTCCGTGCGCGCAGCCTGTGTCATTAATGAGCGAGATCAGCTCTTGTACATAGATTAGATGGGGGCTTTGAATGATAATTTCAAGCTGTTCGGCATCAATCTCGGCGGCGAGCTCAGGAAAGGCGACCAATAAATGCAATAACCTTTTTGCTAATGGAACCACCTGTCGCGAGGCATGTTGACGCCGCATCGGTGCTCTGCGCATTTGAGTGGCCGTGGTACCCCCACGCTTTCCTTGTGGGAGAGGCGCTGTGTGTGATGCCGACTGCACGGGTGGCGCGCTGTCTATTGCAGCACTGCCTTGTGATACAGCGGTCTCGCGGGCATAACGGCCTCCCTGCTGACGCTCACGGTATTGTTCTATCTGCTGCTCAAGCTCTTCGATCGTCAAGCGCACTTGCTGTGCAAAGGCCTGACAAAGCTGTTTGCCATAGTTATTAGACTCGAGCCGTGCCAAATAAGGAATGGCCTCGTGAACACAAGCTGAACGCCCCTCTACCAAGTCCAGATCGTGACGACGTGCCCATTCTTGTAAAAAGTACTCAGAAAAAACCTGTGCTTGGGCAATATACTCTCGAAAAGCCGTAATACCATATTCACGTGCATACGAGTCGGGATCATGGCCTTGGGGCAGAAACATGAAATGCAAGGCCAAATCATCGCGCACTAAACTCAATGCGTGCTCTAATGCTCGCCAAGCCGCTTGTTGACCAGCACGGTCGGCATCAAAACAGAAAACTATTTTGTTTGTAAAGCGCGTTAGGCGCTGCAAATGCTGGCTGGTAGTAGCCGTACCCAATGTCGCGACGGCGTTGTGCATTCCTAGCTGCGCTAAGGCGACTACATCCATGTAGCCCTCAACCACCAAGGCATAACCCTCTTGGTGAATCCCTTGGCGAGACTCCCAAATACCGTAAAGCTCATTGCTTTTGGAAAATAGCTCGGTTTCTGGCGAGTTGAGGTATTTAGGCTCTCCATCTGCAATCAGACGGCCTCCAAAACCAACAGTCACCCCGCGCTGATTGCGGATAGGAAAAATCACCCGACCCCGAAAACGATCGTAGCGACGGCCTTCTTTGCCCTCGGCGACCAAACCAGTTTGTAAGAGCTCTGCGCGCTGATAATTTTCAAATACGCGGGCCAATGCCTGCCATTCGTCAGGAGCCCAGCCCAAATCAAATTTTTGGATGATTTCGGTGTTAATGCCGCGTTGGCGCAGATAATTGAGTGCCGGCCGAGATTGCCGTAATTGAGCTTGGTAGTATTGTTGTGCTTGGTGCAGAAAATGCTCGTGCAGCGTGCGCACCTTTTGGCGCTCTTTTTCAATGCGCCTTTGCTCTGGACTTTTGGGCGACTGGGGCACCTGTAGCCCCACTTCTTGGGCCAAGGTGCGCACCGCCTCTGGAAAACTCACCCCCAGGTACTGTATATAAAAACTGATGGCGTTGCCGCTGACACCACAGCCAAAGCAGTGATAAAACTGCTTGGTAGGACTGACTGTAAAAGAAGGTGTCTTTTCCCCATGGAAAGGACACAGACCGATTAGATTTGCCCCGCGCTTGCGTAACGAAACATGCCGACCAACAATGTCAGCAATATCTATTCGGGCAAGCAGATCTTGGACAAAAGACTCGGGTATCAATATAGGCGGGGTGGCAACTGTTGACTGCGTAGGCGCTTATAGTGGCGTTTGATGGCAGCGGCGCGCTTGCGCTTGCGCTCTGCAGTGGGCTTTTCATAGAATTCGCGCGAACGCAATTCGGTCAATAGACCGGTTTTTTCTACGGTGCGCTTAAAGCGGCGCATCGCAACCTCGAAAGGTTCGTTTTCTTTTACTCGAACAACTGTCATATGTACTCTACTTTAATGTTTAAAAATTAACCAAACAAAGCCAATACCACATAATTTGGTGAATCTGGCATTTTAGCATGCACTAAAAGGTAGCGTCAAAATGTAGGTGCTACGTCTCGCGATGCCCTTTGCGCAGCCACGCCTGCAATTGATGGGGGCGCAAAGTATCATAATCTTCAAAGGGTTGATGAATCCAAGGATTGGTTGGCAAGTGCTCGATGTAGTAATCAGGCTCAAATTTAGAGTGCCCTTTCCACCACACTACCGCTGTGCGTAATTCCTCTATATCAGGAAACTGCTCGCGTAAATGATCCCGTACCCCTCTAAAGGTCAGGCCTGTGTCCACCATGTCGTCCACCAGCAACACATTGCCATCTAGGGTCCCGCGGGTAATGGTGATGTATTGAGCAATGTCCAACTGCCCTTGTACGGTGCCCGCTGCCTCACGGTAGCTACTGGTCGCCAAAATACCTAAAGGCACATCATAAATGCGTGAAATCACATCACCAACACGCATGCCACCGCGTGCCAGGCAGACAATCTTGTCGAATTTCCACCCTGATTGATGAATCTTTAGTGCGAGCTGTTCTATCAGCTCATGATATTTTGGCCAGCTGATCCAGAGATCCGTTTCTGTACTAGGGGGCACCGTCATTTCCATTTCCTTTGCGTATTAAACATCCCTAAAGGAAACACATATTACCCGATTTTGGCCCGATATTCAGTGTTTGCATCATCGACGCTCATCAATCGCTAAAAGCATCGCGCAACACGATGGTTTCATTGCGATCGGGCCCTGTGGACACCATATCGATAGGCACATCACACAGCTCGGCAATACGCTCGAGGTAGCGACGTGCATTGACGGGCAATTTATCGTATTCGGTGACCCCTACTGTTGACTCGGACCAACCCGGCAGCTCTTCGAGTACGGGCTCTGCCTCGGCCACCGCCTGTGCACCATAGGGAAGCACATCGAGGAATTTACCTTTATAACGATAGCCTACACCAATCTGCAGCACATCCAATCCATCTAATACATCCAGTTTGGTCATGCAAAGGCCAGAGATACCATTAAGCATGACTGAACGCTTCATGGCGGCTGCATCAAACCAGCCGCAACGGCGTGGCCGCCCGGTAACGGAGCCAAACTCTTTACCCATTTCGGCCAGACGGCGTCCGGTGTCGTTATTAAGCTCGGTAGGAAAGGGGCCTGCCCCTACCCGAGTGATATAGCACTTGGCAATCCCCAATACATAGTTGAGCTGTTCTGGGCCCACACCTGATCCCGCGCTGGCGGCACCCGCTAGGCAATTGCTGCTGGTCACAAAAGGATAAGTGCCATGATCGATATCTAACAGAGCCCCTTGTGCACCCTCGAAAAGGAGCTTATCCCCTCGTTTGCTGGCATTAAATAGCTCATGGCTCACATCTGAGACCATCGGCTCTAATGCCTCAGCGTAACGGGCAGCCTTGTCCATGATGGCTGCACTATCCACTGCTTGGGCATTCAGATAACGCGTGAGCACAAAGTTGTGATAATCCAACACCACCTCAAGCTTTTCCTCGAAGGCAGCCAGATCAAAAAGGTCTTGGATACGTAATGCCCGGCGCGCGACCTTGTCCTCATAGGCCGGACCTATACCGCGACCAGTGGTACCGATTTTATCCCCAGCACGCTTGGCCTCACGGGCCTGATCCACCGCAACGTGATAAGGCAAAATCAAAGGACAAGCTGAAGAAATCTGCAACCGCTCACGTACGTTGACGCCCCCCTCCTCGAGTTCGGCGATTTCAGCTAGCAAGGCATCTGGGGAAAGCACCACGCCATTGCCAATATAACAAGTGACATGGGGATGCATAATCCCTGAGGGGATGAGGCGCAAGACAGTTTTCTGACCATTAATCCACAAGGTATGACCGGCATTATGCCCCCCTTGAAAGCGTACAACGCCTTGGGCGGACTCGGCTAGCCAGTCAACTATCTTTCCTTTTCCTTCGTCACCCCATTGGGTACCTATGATGACAATATTTTTGCTCATGTTACAAACGCTCAGAAACGGCCTCTACTACCACGGCCTAGGTTAATCCTTTGTTATGAATCAGTAGATGATGTAGTGGAAATAGGTTTGACCACCCATTGATCACCGGACCTAACGATCTGCTGCCGGATAACGAACTCATCAGAGCTCGGGGTTTCATCGGGCAAACACTGCAGTACTACTTTTCCCTGCTGACGTAACTCATCAATGACAGCGAGCAGCTGCGGGTCAGTCCCCCACGGGGCTTGAATCGCAGGGATTTGCGTCGCGCTATCGACAGCAGCTGATAATACGCGTAAGTCCAAGCTAAACCCCGTTGCTGGTCGCTCACGGCCATACAGCTTGCCAATGCCGTCATATCGGCCACCACGCACGATGGCGTTGTGCCAACCCTGCGCATAAACGCAAAACACCACCCCCGTATGATAGCCATAGCTGCTGCCCATATCGGCTAAATCCAGGGTCAAATTATGGGCAGAAAATGCAACGATCAACTCTTGGAGTTGAGCAAATGCATGCGTAATCTCAGGCAGCTGAGGCAGTTGCTGGCGCGCTTTTTCCAGTGTGGGTAGTGCCTGTCCGTATAATTCGGTCAAGCCCAGTAACTGTTGTATCACGCCTCTATCTGCACCTGGAAGGGTCTCACCTAATGCCCGGAGTCCGGGGTTGTCCTTGGCACTGAGTAAATCTAGCACATACTGCGCGTGTCGGTGCAGTACAGCGTCTTGCTTTAATAAAGCATAGCCCACCGCAGGCAGATTGAGGTCTAAACGTGAATTTTCTACCCCAGCCTTGGCAACACTCGCAAGCGCTAACCGAATAATCTCTATATCGGCCTCTACCCCTGCATAGCCGTATATCTCGGCGCCAATTTGCAACCGTTCACGCTGGGCCAGCAAGCCCTCAGGTCGTGCATGCAACACCGAACCACAATAGCACAAACGAGTCACTCCGGGACGATTGAGCAGATGCGCATCAATGCGCGCGACCTGCGGCGTCATATCTGCGCGCACGCCCATCGTACGGCCAGAGAGTTGGTCAACGAGCTTGTTGGTGCGCAAATTTAGAGGGCTGCCTGAAATGGCCTGTAACGACTCGAGGTATTCGGCCAAGGGCGGCGCCACCAGTTCAAACCCGTAGCTACGATAAAGATCGAGCAGTGCCCGGCGCAGCTCCTCTTGGTGGCGCGCTTCAGCAGGCAATACATCTGCCAGATGCTCTGGTAATAACCAATTAGACATGCAAAAAGCCTTTCCGCTAGCTTTGTGGTTTTTTTATGCAAACACAGCAAAAGGCGACTTGGGGTAGCGGCCCGCCAAGTCGCCAAGCAAACACAAAACAGTAATTATATAAAATTTTGCCCTACTTTGGGCTTTTGTTTGCCAAACTGTCTCAGTCTGTCGAAGATTGAGCTTCATTGCCCTGCTGAGCATCTACAGGCAACGGGGTCAAGGGCAGGTCACCCACCTTGCCATCCGTTTGTTTCCAATAACGGAAAAACTCGGAATCAGGCCCAATCACTAATACATCAGACTCAGAATCGAAAGCAGTCTCATAAGCATCTAGACTGCGGTAAAAGCGGTAGAACTCTGGGTGCTCGCTAAAGGCCTCGGCGTATATCGCTGCGGCCTCAGCATCCCCCTCACCGCGTACGCTCTCAGCCTCGGAAAAGGCCTCGGCGAGCAACTCTTCGCGTTCACGGTCTGCTTCAGCGCGGATGCGTTCACTCTCGGCTGCCCCCGTGGCGCGTAAGCGGTTGGCCTCTTGTTTACGCTCGGCTTCCATACGGCGATACACCGACTCAGAAATCTCAGGCGCAAAATCAATACGACGCAAGCGCACATCCACCACATCCACACCTAGAGGTTTGGCACGCTCTTCGACCGACTCACGCACTTCGAGCATGATCTGGTCGCGCTGATTTGACACCACCTCTTTGACAGTCCGCACGTTAACGGCTGCGTTAAGTGCGTCGCGGATTTGTGCAGATAAACGCTCCACCGCCCCACGATCGCTCGCCCCAAAGGTGACATAAAACTGTCGTGGGTCAGAAATACGCCATTTGACATAAGAGTCAATGAGCAAGTTTTTCTTTTCTGCGGTTTGGATCCGCTCGGGATCATTGGCCTCAATGGTTTGCAAGCGCTTGTCAAGTAGCACTACATTTTGGAATGGAGGGGGCAATTTAAAATATAACCCAGGCTCAGTGATGGTCTCTTTGACCTCACCCAGAGCAAAAACCAGAGCGGCGTCGCGTTCTCGCACAATAAACACACAAGTGGATAAGATGGCCAATACAATGGCTACCACAATGAGAACGGGTAAAAATCGTTGCATACTATTGTTCTCCTAGCGCGAATAAGGCGAATATGGGTTCATCAGCGAGCTATTCGCCGCATCGGCACCAGAGGCACTGCGGCCGGAATCAGAGCGATTATTGCTGGAAGAGCTTTGAGAGGAAGACTCAGAAGATCCATCCTCTGCCGCCGCACTGCTACCCGCCGCATGACGACTCTCGGACGAACCGGAACGGCTGCTGCTAGAGCCGGCGGACTTGGTCATGTGATCAAGTGGGAGGTAGAGCATATTATTACCCCCATCCACATCAACCAATACCTTGCTGGCTTGCTTCATGATGTTCTCAAAGGTATCTAGGTAGAGCCTATCGCGCATCACATCAGGCGACTTGAGATACTCACCCAATACGCTGGTAAAGCGTGCGGCATCCCCCTTGGCGCTACCAATCACACGTGCTTTGTACCCTTCGGCATCCTGGATCATGCGGGCGACCTGACCAAATGCCTCGGGCAATACCTTGTTCGCATAGGCGTTACCTTCGTTGATTTGTCGCTCGCGGTCCTGGCCTGCTTTGACGGCATCGTCAAAGGCGGCCAATACCTGCTCGGGTGGCTGTACGTTTTGAATGGCGACGGTGCTGATTTGAATCCCGGTTTTATAGCGATTCAGAATGGACTGCGCAAGCTCTTGTACTTCGGAGGCAACCTCGGTACGGCCCGAATAAAGAACAAAGTCCATGGGTTTTTTACCAACCACCTCGCGCATTGCAGTTTCTACCGCCTGTCGTACAGACTCATCGGGATCGCTGGTATTAAACAAATAATCAGGAGCACCGGTCTGCAGCAAGCGATACTGCACCACAAATTGCACATCAACAATACTCTCGTCGGCAGTTAACATCAGCGACTCAGTGAGTACCTTGTTGCGAGATGAACCGCGGAACCCAATCTCAAAGGTACGTAATTGCGCAATATTGACGGTTTGACTGGCCTCGATGGGCGTGGGCCAATGCCACTGCAAACCAGGATTTAAAGTGCGCACATACTGACCAAAGCGAGTCACGACAGCGACCTGCCCCTCTTGGACCACGATAAATCCGCTGGCCATCCACAAACCGACAATGGCGATCAGCAACGCGAGAAAAATCTTGGGTGAGCCCTTGGGCAGACGAGGACGTCCGCCACCACCTGCCGGTGGCCGAGGCAGTTTGTTTTTCTTGCCACCAAAAAGCGAAGATAAACGGCGGTTAAAGTCGCGCCACACCTCGTCCAAATCAGGTGGCCCTTCTTGATTGCCCTGAGGCTGGTTGGAGGGCCGATTGGCGTCGTCCTTTTTATCCCCGTTGCGGCCCCAACCTGGATCGTTGAGGTTAAATATTCTTGATATGAATCGCATTATTTTCCGATACTTTACTTGCTTCAACGATTGCGTCACGCAGGTCATCTAACCCCGTACGCTCAATCGAACTGACAAAGACTCGCGAAATGATACCATGGTCATCGCGCTCTATCCGTGGACTGAAGTGCGTCTGGTCGATTTTGTTATAAACCAAAATCCGCGGTACCTCGCCGGCACCGATATCATCGAGCACCTTGTTGACCTCAAAGATTTGTTCGTCGCGTTGCGGGCTGGCCGCATCCACCACATGGAGCAACAAATCGGCATGAACAGTTTCCTCGAGGGTTGCTTTAAAAGCAGCAATGAGTGTGGGTGGCAGATCACGAATAAACCCTACCGTGTCTGACAACACAACATGCCCTACCCCATGAATCCAGATGCGCCTAGAGGTCGTATCAAGCGTTGCAAATAATTGGTCCGCTGCATAGGCTTCAGCGCGGGTGAGTGCATTAAATAGCGTTGACTTACCCGCGTTGGTATAGCCCACTAATGATACATTAAACACATCGCCGCGCATACGGGCACGGCGTTGTGTTGTGCGTTGTCGACCGAGCTTTTCTAGTCGTTGGCGCAGTGTTTTAACGCGCCGACCAATCATCCGACGGTCTAACTCTAACTGAGATTCACCTGGACCCCGCGTGCCGATACCGCCCTGTTGTCGCTCTAAATGCGACCAACGCCCGGTCAGCCTCGTGGAGAGGTGTTGTAATTGTGCTAACTCGACCTGTAATTTACCCTCGTGGCTTTGAGCACGCAGGGCAAATATATCCAGTATCAACGCTACTCTGTCTACCACTCTTTTATTGGCAGCTTGTTCGATATTACGCTGCTGGGCAGGACTCAGTGGCTGATCAAAAAGGATAATATCTACGTTATGAGTATGTACGCTGCTGATAATTTCATCGAGCTTTCCTTTGCCGACATAATGCGCTGGATCGGGTCTGCGTCGACGTACTTGGATAATATCGCATACCTGGGCCCCGGCCCCTCTGGCAAGCATCAGGAATTCCTCAGCATGCGCAGCATAATCAAGGTCGTTTAGGTCAACACTAACAACAAGTGCCCTCATGGACAATCTCTTTACAAGCCCGCACCCTCAAAAAGATGAGCGTGCGGTCCTGATTTAACAGTGCGCTTTATTCGGCGCCGTCTTCTTTTTTCAGAGACACAGGACGTGCCGGCACCACGGTAGAGATGGCATGCTTGTATACCATTTGAGTCACTGTATTGCGCAGCAGCACGACATATTGGTCAAAGGATTCAATTTGCCCTTGTAGTTTAATACCATTCACAAGGTAAATTGAGACGGGAATATGTTCCTTGCGTAGGGCGTTTAAAAATGGGTCTTGTAGTATTTGCCCTTTATTGCTCATTGGCTAGGCTCCAATTATGTTGTTATTAAAATGAAACGAATCGGGTTTAAACGTTTACCGCGCAGGATCCCCTGTATGCGGATACACGCCTTACTATAACATTGACCACCCCATTGCTGCATGGTTCCGTCATTAAATAGTGGCTTTTTTTATTGCCTCAAGCAAAGCCTCGCATTGCGCTCGGGTGCCCACCGTAATCCGTAGGTACTGATTGATCCGAGGCTGGTCAAAATAACGCACCAAAATCCCTTGAGCACGCAACGCCAAAAACACCTCTTTGGCCCCTTGTTGTAATGGTCGGGCAAAGACAAAGTTGGCCTTTGAAGGCAACACATCATAGCCCAACTGCTCTAAGCCCTGATGTAAATAAGCTCTGTTTTCAATGACCTGCTGATTGACTTTTTCATAGTAGGCGGTGTCAGCCATCGCAGCAGCAGCACCTACTTGGGCCAAACGATCTAAAGGATATGAATTAAAACTATCTTTGACCCGCTGCAATCCAGTGATGATTTCTGTATTGCCTAATGCATAGCCCACGCGCAGTCCAGCCAAAGCATAGCCTTTAGAAAAAGTGCGCGTCACCACTAAGTTAGCGTGCTCGGCTAATAGCTTGGCAGCGGAAATACCCCCAAAATCAATATACGCCTCGTCAACAATAACTGGAATACCTGCATTGGCTTGCAAGATTTCCGCAATGGCGTCCAAATCTAAATAATGCCCGGTCGGCGCATTGGGATTTGCAAAAATAATGCCCGCAGCCCCACTTTTCTGGGCTTCCATGTAGTCACTCGGCTGTATCTCAAAACGAGCATTTAATGCCACATAATGAGGCGCGATTGCGTTAAAGCGGCAATAGGTTTTATAAAAACTATAGGTAATGTCAGGCAGCCATAAGGGTTGATTGGCACGACGCAAGAGCCCATTAAATATATGGGCCAACACCTCGTCGGAACTATTCCCTACAAATACCTGTGTCGGGTCAACCCCTTGGGTGGTCGCAATAGCTTGCACCAACACGTCCGACCCGGGTGTAGGATAAAGGCGCAAATCATCGGTTGCCGCCTGCTGTATAGCGCTTAAAGCACGGGGTGAAGGGCCATACGCGTGCTCGTTTGTATTCAGTTTAATGAGCACATCTTCTTTGGGCTGCTCGCCCGGTACATAGGGCTCAAGCGCATGAACGTGATCGCTCCAGAACTGACTCATTTCGTCTCTCTCAGGCATAAGGGTTGTGGGCAGTACGAAACTCAATACGCAATGGCGTGCCCTCTAGTTTGAAAGCGCTACGTATTTGCCCCTCTATATAGCGTCGATAAGATTCAGGCACCCCGTGCAATGCGGTCCCATGGATCACGACCACTGGCGGGTTTTGCCCCCCCTGATGCGCATAGCGCAATTTGGGTCGTGAATGGCCACGACGGGGTGGCGGCTGTTGCTCAACGGCTTGATGAATGATTCGTGTTAATACGGGGGTAGGCATTTTAGTAAATGCCGCTTGGTGCGCAGCACGCACTGAGCGCATGACTGCCGCGAGCCCGTGCTTTTCCTGTGCAGAGATAGTGTGCATGCGCGCAAAGTCTAAAAATCGCAGCTTTCTACGATAATCTCGCAATGCCCACTCGCGGGTGTAATCATCCAGACCATCCCACTTATTAATGGCCACAACGAGGGCGCGCCCGGATTCCACGATAAACCCTGCGATATTGGCATCCTGCTCTGAGATTTCAGACTGTGCATCTAATACCAACAAAACCACATTGGCCGCCTCAATCGCTTGCAGTGTTTTGATTACTGAAAACTTTTCAATGGCCTCTTTGACCCTGCCACGGCGCCGAATCCCTGCCGTATCAATAAAGGTGTAGGGAATTCCTTTGTAATCAAAGTCTATCTCAATGGCATCTCGGGTGGTGCCCGGCTCATTAAACGCAACCAACCGCTCTTCGCCAATAATCTGATTAATAAAAGTAGATTTACCCACATTAGGGCGCCCCACCACCGCCAAACGCAAGCGATGCGAAGCATCTTTGTCGCCCTCTGTAGGTGTTATGGCCTCATCAGCAGCCACCTCATCGTCGCCCAAGGCCAGTGCGGGTTGCTGAGCGCTCACTTGCTCTAGCAAGCCCTCGATCAACGACGCCACTCCATCACCATGGGCAGCCGAAATCAGGTGAGGCTCGCCAAGTCCTAACTCATAGAAATCAACCCCAGCAGCGGTATCACGCATGCCTTCGGCTTTGTTTACCGCCAAGCACACCGTCTGTCCACTACGACGTAACCGATCAGCAATGTGGAAATCCAATGCGTGCAAACCATCGCGCACATCCACTAAGAAAATCACCCCATCGGCCTCGTTGATGGCTTGCTCGGTTTGATCAGCCATTTCTTTTTTGATGCCTTCTTTGACGATGGGCTCAAATCCCCCGGTATCCACCACTAAATAAGGCTGGGACGCACCACGCCCTTCACCATAATGGCGATCGCGCGTCAAACCGGGGAAATCTGCTACCAACGCCTGGCGGGAGCGCGTCAAGCGATTAAAAAGCGTTGATTTTCCCACATTGGCACGCCCCACAATGGCGATAACCGGCTTAAATATAGATTGCGTATCCTGAGTCACTTAAACCCCAATGAAGACCAATTGGCCACCGTCTGTTTGAACTAACACACCGCCGTCCACTGCGACTGGTTGAGAGGTAATGGGCTTGGACCCAGCGCGAACACGTGCCATTTGGCGCCCATCGTGCGGGGCGAGAAAGTGGATATAGCCCTCAAAGTCACCCACCGCGACGATATTGCTATACACAGCAGGAGCGGTCAGGCGGCGATTACGTAACGCATCTTGTTCCCAAACAATATTGCCATCCTCTATATCAAAGGCCACCACCTTGTCACGATTATCGGCGGCGTAGAGCATTTGATTATTGACGCCGATACCGCGCGCTGTAGAAAAATCTTCGGCCCAAAGTGGCTGCGCTTGGTTTGCCATATCAAAGCAAATAATGCGCCCTTGATAAGAGGCAGCACACATTAATGGCCCCACAAACTCTGGGGCACCCACCACGTCGCTAATGCGCTCTAAATCTGTCGCACCATAGGATTGAGAAACGATCCCCTCCCATTGCAAAGCACCTGTGGCGGCATCAATCAATAACACACGGCCATTAGGCATCCCAGTCACGACCATCCCATCGACCAACAGCATCTGCATGGTGGTTTTAAGCGCTAATGCGGGCCCTGGACGTTGGATATTCCACAGCTCGTCACCAGTCTGTGCATCAAAGGCCTGTACCCTATAGTCGCTGCTACGCACAACGACCACTCCGTCACCCACCGCAGGCGGGATATTGACCTCACTGGTTGCCTTGGCTTTCCAGAGTTCTTTACCTTCGGAGTCCAAAGCAATCACGGTGCCATCAGGAGCGGCCACGGCAACCACCCGACCATCCGTACCCACGCCCGCCGATAAACGCTTGTTAACTTGGGTAGCCCATTTCACTCGGCCTGTCGATAAATCGACACGGCTGACCTGCCCGGACGCACTCGCGGTATAAACATCTTGACCTTGGACATAGGGAATAAAGCCAAAACCAGAGCCCGATCCAATGGAAGCCGACCAACGCACCGAAGCCGGCATGCGGCCCTCGTACTCTGCCAGTGGTGCTGGCTCAAAACGAGGATCCTTGCTGGAAAACATAGAGCAAGCGCTTAAGGCCAGTACTGCACCAAGTATGAGAGAGCGCTGCACAATACGATGGATGCGTGTCAGGCGTTTCATGATTATTCCTTGTTCAGTGCATCAATTTTAAGACGAACCATAGTGGCAGCTGGCTGCCCGTGTAAGCTGTTTAACGCCGTATCCCACTGCTCTTTAGCTTGAGCTGTATCACCTTGAGCATAATAGAGATCACCCCGTCGATCAGCGTAGAGTGCCTCGAAGCCAGGAGCATCTTTAGCCAATAAATCTAGCCCCTCGGCATAGTCACCCTCTTCGAGCAAGAGCGCGGCCAAACGCAATCGCGCCACCCCTGTTGCGACCGAATCATGATCGGTTTTAATCAGCCAGCGCAATTGTTCTTTAGCCTGATCGGCCGCACCGCGCTCATAAAGGGCAGTCGCCGCGACTAAAACCCCCCGACTAGTATAGGCAGATTTGGCATAATCGTCGCGCAATACTTGGCTGGCTGCCTCTATTCGAGCCAGCCCATCCTCATCATCCAAAGGTTGCCGAGCAGCGCTTTCTAGTGCCTCGAAATAGCCCATCGCTTGCTGTGCCTGATACTGCTCATACCACTGCCAGCCACGCCACCCTAAAATGGATGCTGCGATGAGCACCACAATAGCAACAATCAACGTGCCATTGCGATCCCACCAATCTTTTAGGGCGTCTAGCTTTTCCTGTTCTTCTAAGTCGTATGCCATATTAATCGCCAATCCTCGATTTCAAAAACTGCACGCATTGCGCGAAATCCACCTGCTCTTGTTGGGGCTGCTCATCATTGAGCGCTGGAGCGCGCAACCATTTAACACTGGCTTGTTGCGTTTCAAGCTCACTTTGCCCCAGAATGATTGCTGCCAAGGCACCACTATTATCTGCGCGCCGAAATTGGGCCCGCATACTCTTGGGCCCCGCATGCACCACCACACGCAGCCCTGCATCGCGTAATTGCTCAGCCAAAACCATCGCCTGCTGTTGCCCAGCGTCGTTTTGATACACCATATAAATATCACATTCTGCGGTGTTTGGCAGAATATCTTGCTGCTGCACCAGCTCGAGCAAACGCTCCATGCCAATAGCAAACCCGATTCCTGGGGTCGATTTACCGCCTAAAAGCTCAAACAACCCATCATAACGGCCGCCGCCACAGACGGTGCCCTGCGCACCTAATCTATCGGTGATCCACTCAAATACCGTCAGATTATAGTAATCCAGCCCCCGCACCATACGTGGATTGAGCGTGTACTCAATGTCCATGGCGTCTAATCGTTGGCACACCCCCTCATAATGAGCCAGAGACTCTTCGCCCAAAAACTCAAACAGGCGCGGTGCCGCATCTGCCATTTCTTGAAGGTCAGGGTTTTTCGTATCCAGTACCCGCAGTGGATTGGTATACATGCGCCGCTTGGCATCGTCATCTAAAATATCTTGGTGCTGCTCTAAATAAGCAATCAGCGCCTCACGGTGCGCTGCACGCTCGTGACTCTGGCCTAATGAATTAATTTCAAGACGCACATCCGTCAAACCCAAACGCTGCCACAACCGATCAAGCATCACGATCATTTCAGCATCAACATCGGGCCCCGGGAAACCCAATGCCTCGACGTCAATTTGATGAAACTGGCGGTAGCGACCTCGTTGCGGTCTTTCGTGTCTGAACACCGGACCAATACTATAAATACGCTGAGGCCGCTCATAGAGCAGATTATGCTCAATCGCCGAGCGCACAATACCCGCTGTAAACTCGGGGCGCATTGTGAGTTTGTCGCCGTTAAGACTATCCGTAAAGGAATACATTTCCTTTTCGACTATATCGGTCACCTCACCAATACCCCGTGCGAATAGCTGCGTGTGCTCTAGGATGGGCGTTCGCATATTTCTATAACCATAGCTCGCCAGCCAATCGCGAACGATCTCTTCGAGCTGTTCCCACTGGGCACTTTGGTCAGGAAGCACATCGTGCATTCCCGTCAAACCCCGAAGCTTTTTAAATGACTGCGTCATAAACCACTGCCTACCACTTTCTATGAAAAACGCCCCAGACCCGGCCGGGCCCAGGGCGCACGGTAAATAATTAGTTTGTTAGAGCACCCTTAGGCGTAACGCTGATGAACGTAATCGTGCACAATTTGCTTAAACTCTTGGGCGATGGTTTCGCCTTTTAGCGTTACAGTGCGCTCACCATCAATATATACAGGTGCCGAGGGAACCTCGCCCGTGCCCGGCAAGCTGATACCAATATCAGCATGCTTGCTCTCACCCGGGCCATTGACCACGCAACCCATCACAGCAACCTGCATGTTTTCTACTCCAGGATACTGGCTGCGCCATATGGGCATTTGCTCGCGCAGATAAGACTCGACCTCTTGGGCCAACTCTTGGAAAAATGTACTGCTCGTGCGCCCGCATCCGGGGCACGCCACCACCATTGGGGTAAATGCGCGCAAGCCCATGGTTTGTAGGATTTCTTGGGCGACCTGCACCTCTTTGGTCCGTGCACCCCCTGGTTCAGGGGTCAAGGAAATACGTATGGTATCGCCAATGCCTTGTTGAAGCAATACAGACAAGGCAGCCGTAGAAGCCACCACCCCTTTACTGCCCATGCCTGCCTCGGTCAGCCCCAAATGCAAAGGATAATCACAGCGTGAGGACAAACTTTGATAGACGGCAATCAGGTCTTGGACTTGACTGACCTTGCAAGACAACACAATGCGATGATCAGGCAGGCCTAACTCCTGGGCACGTGCCGCGCTATTTAGCGCCGACAATACCAACGCCTCGCGCATCACTGCCTGCGCGGGCCAAGGGGTGCTTTGCTGCGCATTTTCATCCATCATTTGGGCCATTAACCCTTGATCCAGGCTGCCCCAATTAACCCCAATACGAATAGGTTTATCGTATTGGCAGGCCACCTCGATCATTTGCGCAAAATTATCTATTCCACGCTGCCCGGCACCGACGTTACCGGGATTAATGCGGTATTTAGAGAGCGCTTGAGCACAATCGGGGTATTGAGTGAGTAGACGGTGTCCGTTGTAGTGAAAATCGCCCACCAGCGGTACGTTGACCCCCATCTTATCGAGCTGATTACGAATATGTATCACCTCTTTGGCCGCATCTGGGGTATTGACCGTGATCCGTACCAACTCAGAACCCGCTTGGGCCAAGCTTTTGATTTGAATAGCCGTCGCAATCGCATCGGCAGTATCCGTGTTGGTCATCGATTGAACAACTACTGGGGCATCTCCACCCACGACAACGGTATGATCTTGCCAACGCACGGGCACCGCCTGGGTGAGCTTGCGTTTTGCTGGGCCCACGCTCATGGCAGGCGCTTGGAAATTGAAATTTTGACTCATAAAGTTACTGGCGAAGGGCTTTTAACCAATCAAAAACAAGCCATGAATCAGGAATCCACCCCTGATCAATGGCATAAAAAACAACCACCACCAACAGAACAATTGCGATTAGCCACCATATCCAAGTTCTCTGTCGGGGCTCGACGTAAAGGGCCATATCTTCGGCCTCCCATTGCATCTTGTGCGCAGTGCTCATTTCTGCACGCACTGATTCAGGAAAAGCGGCATCCAACATGGACTGAATGGCTTGAGCCTCTACATTTAAGAAACGGCCATAGCTGCGCACCAACCAACGCACGGGGGCACCATCGGGCAGCGCATCCCAACGCTCTTGCTCTAACGCTTGTATCTGCGGAACAGAGTATTTAATACGCAGGCTCACCTGCTCGAGTGTATGTCCCTGTGCTTCACGCAACTGCTTTAAGTAGGGACCGACGCTCATCTCGGTGTTCGTTTCGGTCATGTGCTCTTGGTCGGTGCGTGTGCCCATAATAAGACCCGTAGTGAAAAGATAAATTAATACCGCGTGAAGTCGTATTAAGCCCTTTGAGGGTGAATCAGTATTTTCTTGAGTTTGGGCATGCGCTCATGGATGCGGGTGCGATCCTGAATATCGCCAGCCAATTGACCACAAGCTGCTGCAATATCATCACCCCGAGTTTTTCTGACAGTAGTCACCGCCCCACCGTCTGTCAAGCGCTGAGCAAAACTTTTGATGGTTTTAGGATCGGAGCAACGCAACTGAGTACCCGGGAAAGGATTGTAAGGTATGAGATTAAACTTACATCTCACCTGCTTGGCAATATCTAGCAACTGCTCGGCATGCTCTGGTTGATCGTTAATGCCCGCCAGCATCACATACTCAAAGGTGATAAAGTCCCGTGGCGCATGCTCTAAATAACGATTACATGCATCTAGCAATTCTTGCAGTGGGTGCTTTTTATTGAGAGGAACCAAGCGATCGCGCAATTCATCGTTTGGCGCATGCAAAGAAACGGCCAGCGCAACGGGGCAATCACGAGCCAGCCTATCAATCATGGGGACGACCCCAGAGGTCGACACGGTCACTCGACGTCGCGATAACCCATAAGCATGGTCATCGAGCATCAATTTTAGTGCAGTCACCACCGCATCATAATTAAGCAAAGGCTCACCCATACCCATCATAACGACGTTACTGACCACTCGATCTGGTGTGTCCGCCTTATCGCCCCGATCGGAATGCACACGTGTTGCATCAGGCTGACGCCGCAGGGTATGCTCGGCAAACCAGAGCTGACCAATAATTTCTGCAGCACTCAGATTGCGGTTAAAGCCTTGGTGACCGGTAGAACAAAACGGACAGCCAACGGTGCAACCAGCTTGGCTGGAAATACATAAAGTCCCGCGGTCATCCTCTGGAATGAACACAGTCTCGATCGAGTTATTGTTGCCCACATCAAATAGCCACTTGATGGTGCCATCCTCAGAACCCTGCTCTTGAGAGGGCGTCAACGCCTCGATCGCCGCCTGCTCGACGAGCTGCTCGCGGAATACACGAGCGAGGTCTGTCATCTGACTAAAATCGGCCTCGCCACGCTGGTGCATCCAACGCATGAGCTGACGGGCACGAAACGGGCGATTGCCCCATTCGGCCACCTGGGCTTCGAGCTGTTGTCGATCAAGTCCTAAAATATTGATGGGAGAGGTAGTGGAGGTCATAAATATCTATTGATGCGCATAGGCGCTTGGTGGGCCACACAATCAGGCACTGACCCGAGCGTGTGCACGGGTCAGTATCGCTTGCTTAGCGGCTGTAAACTTGGCTAGAAGGAAAGAAAAATGCAATTTCTTGGGCCGCTGTCTCGGGTGCATCTGAACCGTGCACGGCATTGGCGTCAATGCTTTCAGCAAAGTCGGCACGAATCGTACCAGGAGCAGCCTCTTGGGGGTTAGTGGCACCCATCAACTCGCGGTTTTTGGCAATCGCGTTTTCCCCCTCGAGCACCTGCACAAATACAGGTCCAGAAATCATAAACTCGACCAAATCGTTAAAAAACGGACGTTCTTTGTGGACCGCGTAAAAGCCCTCTGCCTCTTGGCGTGAGAGGTGCACCATGCGCGCTGCGGCAACCTTTAAACCGGCCTCTTCGAAGCGGCTAATAATTTTACCAATAACATTTTTACCTACAGCGTCTGGCTTGATAATAGAAAGGGTGCGTTCAATTGCCATGTATATTCCTATATTTGATATAACAAAGTGAAAAGCAATAGTGTCACGCAAGCTAAATGGGTGTTAACCGCCACTTGCGCGCCCACCATTTTAACACGCCCATGACAACCTGCTGTATCATCTATTAAAATGTGCGACGCCCTGACGGGCGTGTTCTTTTTATTGCAATTTTGCCACGTATTCGCAACATAATGACCAAATCAACCTCTGAATCCTATCTGGAACAGCTAGCCAAAAGTTTTAACCCCCACGAAATCGAAAACCGCTGGTACCCCAAGTGGGCCCAAGCGGGCTATTTTAATGGTGGTGTCCATACTGCCCATCCCAGCGCTGATGCCCTTGATGATGCAGGCAACCCAAAACCTTTTGTCATCCAATTTCCGCCTCCTAATGTGACCGGCACCTTGCACATGGGGCATGCCTTTAACCAAACCATCATGGATGGTTTGACCCGTTACCACCGCATGAAAGGCTTTGACACTGCCCTCATCCCAGGCACCGACCACGCCGGCATCGCTACTCAAATTGTGGTCGAGCGCCAATTAGATGCCGAAAACGTGTCACGTCATGATCTTGGCCGTGAAAAATTTGTAGAAAAGGTATGGGCTTGGAAAGAAAAATCTGGCAATGCCATTTCCGAGCAATTCCGCCGCTTGGGGGCCTCTGCCGACTGGTCACGCGAATACTTCACCATGGACGATAACATGTCCAAAGGGGTGATCGAGGCCTTCGTTCGTCTCTATGATCAAGGCCTTATTTATCGCGGCAAGCGCCTGGTCAACTGGGATCCCGTACTGGGCACCGCTGTTTCTGATCTCGAGGTAGTGAGCGAGGAAGAAGACGGTCATCTTTGGACCATACGCTATCCACTAAAAGCACCTCGCGGTGAAATGACTCACCTCGTCATTGCGACCACCCGTCCAGAAACCATGCTGGGCGACGTCGCTGTGATGGTACACCCAGAGGATGAACGCTATCGTGATCTCATTGGAGAGCAGGTTGTCCTGCCCTTGGTGGGCCGAGAAATCCCAATCATTGCCGATGAATACGTTGATCCCGAGTTTGGCACAGGGGCTGTCAAGGTCACTCCTGCACATGACTTTAATGACTATGCGGTAGGACAGCGGCATGAGCTTGAGCTCATCAACATCCTCACCCTGGATGCCAAGATCAACGAAAATGCGCCTGCCGCCTACCAAGGGCTGGATCGTTTTGAGGCGCGCAAAAAGATCGTCGAGGATCTCAAGGCGTGCGATGCGCTGGTAGCGGTTAAAGCCCACAAACTCATGGTGCCTCGCGGCGATCGCACCAAAACAGTTATTGAGCCCATGCTCACTGACCAATGGTTTGTGGCCATGAGCGAACCTGCCCCTGAGGGCAGTTTGCACCCGGGCAAAAGTATTACTGAGGTGGCTCTTGAGGTCGTTGCTAACAAACAAGTACGCTTTGTTCCTGAAAACTGGACCACTACCTACAACAACTGGCTCAATGACATACAAGACTGGTGCATCTCCAGGCAGTTATGGTGGGGCCATCAAATTCCGGCTTGGTATAGCGAGTCCGGGGAAATCATCGTCGCTCGCAATGAAACCGAGGCCATTGAGCGGGCCCGCGCCCAAGGCATTGAAGGTCCACTGACCCGTGATGAAGATGTACTGGATACTTGGTTTTCTTCAGCGCTTGTCCCATTTACGACCATGGGCTGGCCTGACACCACAGCGGATCTACAGAAATACCTCCCCTCCAGTGTTTTGGTCACCGGTTTCGATATTATCTTTTTCTGGGTCGCCCGCATGATCATGATGAGCATGCATATGACCGGTAAAGTCCCTTTCGAAACGGTTTATGTGCATGGCCTGATCTGCGACATGGAAGGCAAAAAGATGAGTAAATCTCAGGGGAATACGCTAGACCCCGTCCATGTCATCGAAGGGATTGATTTAGAAAACCTCATCAAAAGCCGCACGACCGGGCTCATGAACCCCAGCCTAGCCGACAAGATTGCAGCCCGCACACGCAAAGACTATCCGCAGGGATTTACCGATTACGGCACGGACGCGTTGCGCTTTACCATGGCTGCCTATGCAACCTTAGGCCGCAACATCAACTTTGATCTTAAGCGCTGTGAGGGCTATCGAAACTTTTGCAACAAACTCTGGAATGCCACACGCTTTGTGCTCATGAATACCGAGCAGGCAGCGCCCATGCAACAGGGTGCTGCTCCGGATTCCGCCCTATCTCATGCCGACCGCTGGATCCTCAGTGCATTACAACGCCTCAAGCAGCAGGTGGCACGCGGTTTTCGCGAGTTTCGTTTTGATAACGTCGCCAACAGCATCTACCATTTTGTTTGGGATGAATACTGTGACTGGTACCTAGAAATTGCCAAGGTCCAGCTGCAACAAGGCGATGAGGCACAACAACTGGCCACCCGCCAAACACTATTGAGTGTTTTGGAAGAAATTCTGCGCCTGGCCCACCCATTGATTCCTTTTATTACCGAAGAACTCTGGCAAAAAGTGTCTGTCTTAGCAGGCACACGCGATGCCGACCAAGAAACAAGCATCAGCATTCAAAGCTACCCAGAACCTGATGCCGAGTTAATCGATGAGTCAGCCGAAAGTGAAATTACCACTCTCAAGGCTTATGTGGATGCCATTCGCACCCTACGCGGCGAGATGAACCTATCACCTGCTGAGCGTGTCCCCTTGCTGGCCCAGGGTGATGCGCAGCGCGTGGCAGCCAACCAAAACTATCTCATGGCATTGGCACGCCTTAGCGAAGTACAAATATTAGAAAATCTGCCCGATGATATGGGGGCGCCCACCCAAGCCGTGGGTAATACTTCGCTGATGCTCCATGTAGAGATCGACATTGAGGCAGAAATAAAACGGCTCAATAAAGAGTTAGATCGACTCAACGGCGAAATTCAGCGCGCCGAGGGCAAACTACAAAATAAAAACTTTGTAGAGCGTGCCCCTGAGCATGTGGTGCAACAGGAACGAGACCGACTCAGCAACTTTAGTGAAACTAAAAAAACACTGCTAGCACAGTTGGCACGCCTGCAATAAGGTCTCAACAAAAAAGGCAACCCACGGGGTTGCCTTTTTACTGCCCTGAAAAAATATATACCTAGCGCGGCACTTAGGAGCGGGAACGGCGCCGCGGTAAGCTAACCGGTGCATCACGCAACGCCTCGGTAAGCGCCGCGACGCCCTGTGTTTGTAACAGCTCTAAAAACCGCTCATCGTCTGCAGTCAGCCCCCCCTTTTGACGCGCCGCCGCTACCCGATCCGGACGCCTGACATAAGAAAGCAGTAATGATTGCTGGCGCCGCCAACGAGCGATGGCTTGATGGTCACCCGAGCGCAAAACCGCGGGGACCGAGCGCTGCTGCTCATCGACCTCAGGACGTGTGTAATGAGGGCTATCCAGCAAACCACCCAACCCCTCATGAAAAGAGTCAGTCGCCGCAGACTGCGCATGATTAAGCACCCCAGGCAATAAACGCACCGCGGTATCTATCATGGCCAAAGCCGCAAACTCGCCGCCAGACATCACAAAATCACCCAATGAATACTCATGCGTAATATGGGTGTCTATAAACCGCTGATCAATCCCCTCGTAGCGACCGCAAACAAGTGTGATATGGCGGTATTGTGTCCACTGCTGGGCAACCTCTTGGGTAAAGGGACGACCCGTCGGGCTCAATAACACGACAGGCGCCTTTTTTTCGTGCTGGGCTGGCCCTGCGTCTTTAGCGGGTGATGCATGCTCCAATGATGGCCCTGCATCCCCTTGTGCAGCCTGAACATCTGCCAACGCCCTTTCTAAGGGCTGGCTTAACATGACCATCCCGGGTCCGCCCCCATAAGGGCGATCATCTACTGTACGATGAACATCCGTTGTGTAATCACGTGGATTCCAACAGGTCAATTGCCATAAACCTTTTTCATAGGCCTTCCCAGTGACACCATATTGGGTCACCGCAGAAAATATTTGCGGGAAAAGGCTAATGACATCAAAACGCATCTTGGAAAATAGTGATGGCTTGCCTGCCTACACACGCGCATTAAAACTCTGCAGGCCAGTCGGTAAATATGGATTGTGCATCGAGATCCACGCGCTGCACGTGGGCAGCCACAAAGGGCACCAAACTTTGTTGGATACGGTTTTTCTTGTCACGTGTGGGCATGAATTGCCCGTCAGCGGCAAACGTCCCCCTATCAACCACGAGGACCGCATGGGCGCCATTGTCGAAAACATGGCTGACCTGGCCCAGAAGGATGGGCGACATATCGGCGTCATCTGCCTGGATGCCGTAAACTTGGCACCCCAGCAAATCTACCCAATAGTATTCATCATCTGATAGGGAATCAAATTGAGCGCGTGGTACCCAGACAGTATGGCCGCGTAACGACTCGGCCTGATCCCTGTCATGGTAACCCTCAGGTAGAGCGATCACTGTATTGCTATGAGGGCGCGCTTGTGCAATGGGCAGTGGGACAAAAGGGGCTGCGCCCTGCGCGAGAACTGACTCGGGCGCCTTTAACCACCACTGCTTGGCCTGAACCAGAGTGTCAAAACCATCTGTGTAAGGGCGGATTTTGATCCAGCCACGTACACCAAATGCTGACATCACATGACCAAGCTCAACCAAATCGTGTGGCACCTCTTGGCCACCGAAAGTTGACTGATCGACGGTCATCGGTCAATCAAATTAAACTGCTGCTTCGATTTGCTTGCGATACTCTTTTACTAGGCGATTGACGGTAGGCGAAACCTGCGCACCGTTGTCCACCCAGTACTGAATACGATCAAGCTCAATACGCAGGTTTTCCTGCCCCTCTGCGCCTACAGGGTTATAAAAACCTAAACGCTCGATAAAGCGACCATCGCGTCGCACTTTAGAATCAGCTGCCACAAGTGTATAAAATGGGCGCTTTTTAGAGCCACCACGGGCTAGGCGAATTACCACCATTGATAATCCCTTTTATATTGGTTAAGAAAATACGTAAAGCCAACCATTCTACCACCTAGAATGGAAAAGCGGAAAAATTTTTAGATCTTTTACCACAGAACAACAGCAGGAACACTGCCAGCGTCTGACGTTAGCGCTTTTTTAAATAATGCGCAATGCTTTTAACCCCTTCGGCATCGAAATGCTGTTGTGCTAACAACTCATGTTTGGCTTGGGCAGCAAATGCCTGAAAATCCTCTTCGGCATGCGGATCAGTAGTGATGACCTTGAGGACCTCACCACTGTCGATGTTAGCCAGCGCTTTTTTTGCCTTGAGAATGGGCAGCGGGCACTTGAGGCCCGAGGTATCAATATCTAACTGAAACTGTAACTCTTGATCAATACTCATGCATCCACCTTTTCCTGTACCCAAGGCAACACACTATCCAGTGCCTGATCGAGCTTGGCCGGATTAGCCCCCCCGCCCATTGCCATATCGGGGCGCCCCCCGCCTTTACCATCGACCTGTTGTGCCACCATGGCGACTAACTCACCAGCCTTGAGCTGCTGCGTGAGGTCTTGAGTCACTCCAGCGACAAGATTCACCTTGTCGTTATGGGTGGTCGCCAACAAAATGACCGCCGTGCCGAGCTTGTTCTTGAGCTGATCGGCGGTACTGCGCAGCCCCTTTGGATCCGCACCGGGTAGCTCGGCGGCCAACACCTTGATACCATTATCCAGCGTTTGCGCCTGAGCGGCTAGGTCTTGCCCGGCAGCGGAGGCGAGCTGATCTTTTAGACGGTTTTGCTCGCGTTCTAGTGTCCGCACTTGAGACTGCAACTGGCTAATACGCTCGGCAATTTGATCTGGGGTGGTCTTCAGTTGATTGCTGGCCGCATAGAGCTGCTGCTCGGTTTGCTGCGCCCAATGCACGGCATTCATCCCGGTCAAAGCCTCAACCCGACGAATGCCTGCGGCGACCCCACCCTCGGAAACAATCTTAAATAAACCAATATCACCCGTTGCGCGTACGTGGGTCCCACCGCATAATTCACGCGAGGTACCAATATCTAAAACACGTACTTCGCTGTCGTATTTTTCACCAAATAACGCAACAGCACCTGAGGCCACTGCCTCATCAAAGCTCATCAATTGAGCCTGAACGGGCTCGTTGGCAAGGATCTCGTTGTTAACGATATTTTCAATCGCCGCTATTTGTTCGGCCGTCAAGGGAGCATCATGCACAAAATCAAAACGCGTTTTTTCGGCATCAACCAAAGAACCGCGCTGCTGTACGTGCTCGCCTAATACCTCTTTGAGGGCCTTGTGCATCAAATGTGTGGCCGAGTGGTTGCGAATGGTGGCCTCGCGATGCAAATAATCCACCTGGGCGCTGAGCCGATCACCGACCTTAAGTGCCCCCTGTTGGAGGGTACCGTGATGCCCAATGACCTGGCTGGATATATTTTGGGTGTCTGCGACGACAAAAACCGAACGATCATCACGTAGGACCCCTACATCACCTACCTGCCCCCCAGCCTCGGCATAAAACGGTGTGACATCTAAAACCACAACGGCCTCTTGGCCGGCCTCAATGGCCTCGACTGAAGTGCCATCTAAATAAATAGCTTGTACCACGGTGTCATCAACCGCTAAATGCTCGTAGCCCTTGAAGGTGGTGTGCACACCATCGTAGCTGAGTCCTTGGGCAGCCTGAAAACGGCCCGCCGCGCGGGCGCGCTCTCGTTGTTGTTGCATGGCCTCGTCAAAGCCCGCAAAATCCACCTGCACCTCACGCTCACGACAAATATCAGCCGTTAAATCCACGGGGAAACCATAGGTGTCATACAAGGTAAATAGGGTTTGGCCATCTAGGGTGTCACCTGATTTTAGCTGCGCCAATGCGGCATCTAAAATACGCATCCCGTGCTCTAAGGTCTCGATAAAGCGCTCTTCCTCTTGGCGCAGCACTTGTTCGATACGCTCTTGTTGCTTGAAGAGATCGGGATAGGCATCACCCATCTGCTCAGTCAGTGGGCCCACCAAACGATGGAAAAAGGGGCGGTTTTGGCCTAGTTTATGGCCATGGCGCAGCGCACGACGAATAATTCGACGCAGTACATAACCTCGCCCTTCGTTACCGGGGATGACCCCATCGATGATCAGGAAAGCACAGGCTCGAATATGGTCGGCGATGACCTTGAGAGAGTTATCCTCGAGATCAGAGGCCCCGGTTTCACGAGCCGCCGCACGGATGAGCGCCTGAAAAATATCTATTTCGTAATTAGAACGCACCCCTTGTAATACCGCAGCCATACGCTCTAACCCCATACCAGTATCCACACAGGGTTTGGGCAATGGGGTCATACTGCCATCTGCCGCGCGCTCGTATTGCATAAAGACGAGGTTCCAGATCTCAATAAAGCGATCGCCGTCTTCGTCCTCAGATCCAGGTGGCCCACCCCAAACCTCGGGACCGTGGTCATAAAACACCTCGGAACAAGGCCCACAAGGTCCGGTATCGGCCATTTGCCAGAAATTGTCTGAGACATAGCGCTGGCCATCCTCATCACCGATACGGATGATGCGCTCTTGCGGTACACCAATCTCTGTGTGCCAGATATCATAGGCCTCGTCATCATCCGCATAGACTGTCACCCAAAGACGCTCTTGGGGCAAACCAAAGACCTTTGTCAAAAGCTCCCAAGCAAAATGAATGGCATCGTGCTTGAAATAATCACCAAAGCTGAAATTACCCAGCATTTCAAAAAAAGTATGGTGTCGGGCGGTATAGCCTACATTTTCCAAATCGTTATGCTTTCCGCCTGCGCGCACACAGCGCTGAGATGAAACGGCCCGCACATAAGGACGCTGCTCTTGCCCGGTAAATACGTCCTTAAATTGCACCATCCCTGCATTGGTAAACAATAAAGTGGGATCGTTAGCAGGTACTAACGAAGAAGAGGGCACCGGCTGGTGGCCGCGCTCTTCGAAAAAGGATATAAACTTTTGACGAATCTCGGATGTCTTCATGAATTGCTGCGCTGTAAAAATAAAGATGCCTAATTATATCTCGAAACAAAAGGGCGATGAGCACTCACCCATACCCAAACTTGCCAAGGCCAATTACAAAATGCAAACGTCCATAATACCAACCTTTGAACATTCTTAATAGTTAACCAGCGCAGGCCTACAGAGATGACTGCGATAATAATTATTTTGCTCATCGGTAAATACCGCCACAATGGTGGGCTGATAACCCGTAGCGCACCCACAGGTGCCTGTGGTTGGGTTAGCGGTATTGCCTAGTGAGGGATGCGTGCAATGCCCATATTGATCGGAAATAAAATACCCTCCATCGTGCGCCATTGCCTGCTGCCACTGACCTTGCCGGCACAACAATAAGCTAGGTAAATGCGCATCATGGGCAATGGCCCCATCCTCGGCGCATTGCGACCCAAGCTCGGCCTCAAGGCCCATCGCCAGATATCCATCGCTACGTACAGCAGTTTTACTGTGCACCTGCCCCTGTACCGTCATGTGATTTTGAAACTGCGGGTCACGCTCATCGCGCACACGTAAATACCGCTGCCACAATTGCTCCCCCTGTACGGCCAAAGCAATACTACCTTCAGGCAATGCGCCAGACTGTGCAAACTGGTTAGGCCAACGAAAATGAGTGCCTGCTAGCCACTGGTCATAGGGCGCTTGCACGGTCAGCCCGTCGCCATCCGTGGCCTCACGCCACAAATCCAATGCTTGAGCATCGGCCACACCGGCGCTTTTTTGCAACGGCTCATTGGCGACCACTAAGGCATGCAAAAAACAAGGGGCACGCACACAAGGTTCTTGAGGAAATACCCATAAACGCGCGGGAGGATCAGAAAAATATGTAAAGGCAGGACTTAATAACCCCATCTGCTGCAAATCATCCAAAGTAGGTTGCTGCCAATTTGCCACCCAATGATGATCGAGCTGTACTGATGAATAAGGCGCGGCTGTTATCAAATCCTGCCCATACTTTTCGATGTAGCGTTCTAATGCCTGTTGCAATGCCTGCATCCACACCACGGTTGAATGGACACGTAACTCTGTTTTTTTATCTGCCCAAGCCCCCACCGCCCACACTGCCGCCAATAAGGCCAAAGTCATGACCAGCATATATTCCAACAACACACTGCCGTTTTGGGATCGGCTCAACCGATGAATAATAGCTGCCATGATTGAGTACCCTAACGAATTACAAATCTAAAGGTATTAACCTCACCGTCCTCGCACTGTTGTTGCGCGTGAAAAGCGTTGTATGTGCGTTGCTCCCCTTTTACCTGCACCAAACGCCCCTCAGGCCCTATATGTATTTCATCGGCGACCTGATGTAGGACGGTTGCCAATGAAGGGCAAGCGGCATGATGCACGCCGGTAAGGCGTAACTCTAAAGCCTGTCCACTGTCCATTTCATTAATTAATAACTCGCCATCCTTGCCTAACCCGTGATTCACAACGATCTGCCCTCCTTGCCCTTGGATATTAAACACAGCTTTGTCTTGATTTTGACGTGAGAAATGATCGATATTCATCCCCTCATATTGGCCCGCCCCATGGACTGAAGCATTCAAGTGTTGGCGTAGTACATAATGAGCCAACGCCTCACCCACCTTGGGAACACGGTTTTCAACCAAATAGCCTTGAATAGCGGGTACCGCCAATACCGCTAACAAAAGCACAATGACGGTCACCACCGAAATTTCAATTAAAGAAAGTCCGCGCTGACTCCAATACCCTTTGACTGAGCGCGGACCCGTGACTCGATCCACAGATGCCCCTGAATGTAAGTCAATAGCTGTCATAACCCCCTCCTTTTTCATCACATTACAAACATATTCATTAGCCCCTGCCGCAACTCTTCAAAGACGCGGTAGTGCCAAAAAAGCAAAGCAAAAAGAACCATCACCCCCGCCAACAGCACCCCCCAACGAGCCACAATGACCAATCGGTTTAAACGTTCTTGCAATCGGTCAGCCAACCGCTGCGCGGTCACGACGCAGGCATGAGCGAGGCTTTGCCCCTCGGCCATATCAGCGAGAAACCATAGGTCCTCTTTGTCGAGTAAGCCTGTCGCAAAACTGCTGGCCCCGGTGTGCCCTTGTACAATGCGCTGCTGAATCTGCGCGATCCTTAATCGCAACCAAGGGGTAGACGTATCAGCCAGCCGATGAATCGCCGACTCTAACGGCAAACGCACATGCTCCAAAGACAATAGAATCCCTAAGGTTTGCAATAGGTTATAAGCACCCATCAGTCGATAGCTTTTCCATGGCTCAAGACGATCCATGAACAAACGACCCATCCCGACATAACGCCCCAAACTGCGGCATACCGCCCATAAAATCATGAGCATGAGCAAAGGAATCAGCCAACCAAAGCGCCGTAACCACTCGGCAGTGGCAAATAACGCTCGCGTGGCCGAGCCGTAATATTCTTCGGGCACATACGAAAAAGCGCGGCGCAGCTCAGGGACGGTAAAGGCGGGGATCAATATCAACGCGGCACACAGCACGAGGACGGCCAAAAAAGCCGGCCATAGCACTGCCAAATTTTGGCGCTGCAAGCGACGCAATACCTCTTGCTGTTGTGCCAAAAACTGTAGTGCCTGCACCAAACTGCGCGAGCCATAGTGTTGGCAGACGCGGATCACCTGCAGTAGCTCGACTGAAAAGCTCCCTTGCCAAGCAAGGGCCAAGTCTCCCCCTTGCTGTCTCATGCGTTGCAACCAAACCGCTGCCAAACGCCCGCGCACATGATCATGTCCATAACGCTGCTGCTCTTTTTCAAAAATACTTTGGAAGGTAAATTGTGCTGACACATTAGCCAGCAAGGCAGCCAAATAACGCAAATACTCTACTCGATAACGGCGAAAACGCCACTGCCACCAAATCAGTTGCCATCTCCTGCGCATATTGCTCACCCCACAACCGCTCGGGGCAAAGGTGTAATCCGACCGCTATTTTGCCCCGATGTCGCATGTCGATGTTGAAAAGCTTGCCAATGAGGAGCATCGAACAAGCCAAAGTAATGCTCCACCTCAAAGGGATCGAGAATCCCCTGCTGCACCTTGCGCCATGCTGCTGAATAAATACAGGCCTGTTGCTCATTGTCCAACTGTGGCTGCCAAAGCTCGGCCACTACAGTGCGCCCATTAAAACCCGCCAGCCCGCGCTCAGCCCAGATAGCACAAACATCGCATCCATAAGGATTGCGCACGCGTAACTGCTTGAAATCCGCTCCCCATAGCCGCTCAACTTGATTGCGCCAATGCACAAACCCTCGAAATTGGTACAGCGCCTTATGTACCCCAGCGGGATAATCAGTGAGCGCCTCTATGGGTAATGCACAGTGTTGACATAATTGTGGTAGGAGCTCTTGATGCACCAGCAAACGTAACACCCCAGGCGTGTCTAAAAGCTGAGCGTCCACCCCAATAAAACTTGAGCTGAGCCGTTGTGGCACCAAACGAGCACGTGCGGCATGAACAGTCGTAAATACGCGCACGCCAGAGGTGGCTAAATCAGTAAAGGCCTGGGCAGTTTCTGGGTCTCGAATCTCACCCAACAACACATCAGTCATTGCAGAGCGCTTTAGCGCCCGTAATTTAGTCGCAAATTGATGGTGTGCATCCTGATTTAACTCTCGGCCCAATGAAACCTGAATGGCCCTGGGGATCCGATACTCAACGGGGTCTTCAATGGTGATGACCTTGCGCCAATCCGGCAGCTGTCGGATTAAGGTAGCCAAGGCAGTGGATTTGCCCGAACCCACAGAGCCAGAAAAAACAATCGCCCCTCGCTCGCTAAGTGCCGCCTCGAGCAGCATCTGTTGCTGTTCTGGAAAATAACCCAGTTCATTGAGCTCAAAATTGGTCGTTTGCTCTTGACCCAAAATCCTCAGACAAACGCTTGGCCCATCCACTGCAGCCAAAGAGGCCCAGCGCAGTCTGACGACCTGATCACCGATATCGCATTCCAACCGCCCCTGCTGTTCCTGGTAGACGTCAAATACAGGGCCATTACCCCCTTGTACATTCATCCATGCCACAGCGAGCATATCGCGCAGTAAAGAGGTCTGCATTGACTTAAATACCGAGGGCTGCACATAGCGACCCGCTACGGTGTAATACACCGGAGACAGCGCTGCCTCTAAATGCAAATTAATATGCAAATCACTGGCCTCATTCTGCACCCCCCAACGAACCAAGGCCACAAACATGGCATAAAGCTCTGCCTCGCTGCGCGTACTGGAATCTCTTTCTATGCCTGCCGTTGCCGTTGGATGCTCTTGTGTGGGCAGCGTCCGTCGCACCGCCAACAACACGGCAGCGTCAACAACCAAATACGCATACTGGCCAAACGCATAACCTTGAGCCAATAGCTTTTGACTCAAACCGCGCACGGCATCACTGTGGAGCGCATCATGGGTGACCAATAAAGCAACCTGCCCATCGGCACACATCACAGGAAGCACATCACGCAATAACTGGTCATTAAGTCGCAGTTGCTCTTGTAGTCCATAGCGCAGTGCGGGTTCTAAGCTTTTGATTTGTTCTAAATTGTCGCAGTGGCGAATCTCACCAACTATGGGCTCTTGCCTATTAGATTCGTAATTAACTATTTTGGAAGGGCCATCAAACACCCAAGGGGTTCGCTTGCGGCCACGCCACCATCCCGTTAGTTTTTGATAATCATTGCGCATTGAACTCCTCACTATTTTTTGATTCAAGTGCTTATGTAGATCCACTTAACCCTTGTTTATGGCGGGGTGGGTAGCAAGCACTGCTGTATTTCTTGGTCCTCAACTTGCAGTGCCACACAGCGCCCTGATATTTTTTTCAGTATTGGGATCGCCTCGTCTTGGCCCCTACCCAAGGGATAGCGTTGACCCGGCGCATATAAATAGGTCTGCCCGGCATGACGCAGCTCGACATAAATATCTGCCCCCACCCCATAAAGTGACACCAACTGCAGATGATGAGTGCAACCAAATAAGCAGCCCTCCTCCGTGGGTGTCGCCGACAGCAGAGTATCGTGCCCAGAGGCCATGTCGCGATTCAACTGACGCTGCTGACGCAAGGTTTCTGTTTCTTGATGCATCAAATCATGCACTGCCTGTTGTGTTTGCTCCCAAGGCTTGGACACCTCTGAATGCTCCTCTGCCATGACTGATAGGGGTAAGCTGAGGCACCCCAGCACAGCCATCATCCTCCTCAGCTGTCTAATGTAGCTGTGCATCATCTACTGCCCCCTCTAACGTTAAATTTAATCGGCTATGCTGCATCCCCACCTGTACTGGTGGCTGCACCCGCAATACCGCCTGATACCATTGAATATGTACCGGTGCGGCATACAATAAATGAGCAGAACGTAATGGCCCTTGGGTTTGCAGCGCGGTCCGCCCTGGCCAAGTCGCAAGTGATTGGTGTCGATGCTGGTAACTCAGGTTAGAAAAAGCAGCCTGCTGCTTATGCAAATAACCTAAAAACTGCAGCAATGTGACTTGTGAGGGGGCCATCCAAGGTTGCGACCCGAGCCTAATCTCTGGGAACTCAATACTAAAGGTCTGTAAATCCACCATTTGAGCCTGCGACTGCCACTGCTGCGCATTTAAAAAAGCCTCAACATCCGACGCCCCTGGCGCCTGCTGATACTGTGCTGCACAGTGCCAAACCAAATGCTCAGGCACGAGGTCGCAGTGAGCTTGCTGCAGAGACCACCCCATGGCTTGAGCGGGTAATTCGTACAAAAACTCCAGTACAGGCGCCAACACGGCTTGTGGGTGTAATGCCAATACTTGCTCACGCGGATCGGGTGGGGGCACTGCCTCATCATTGGCGGCAACCACAGTATGTGAGGCTGCCCACCCTACCCAGAGGTAATAAATAACCATTAACAACCCGACACAAAACACAGCAACTAACCACCGTCTATTCATGGCGCGCCGAGGTTGTAAAGTCGCGCGTTGAATCCACTCTGCAGGCGGCGTTTGCTCTAGTAAGTCCTGCCATTGCAAATAGCTCACACGCGGGTGCAAACAGCCCAGCTTGGGATTATCTGCCAACACGGAAGCCATAAAAGCTTGTGCCTGCGCTAAATCAGTAAAGCAATGATCGCCGCGCACCAACACACGCCCCTGTTGTGCCGCTACAAACCAGTACTTTCCTATGGGTAACTCAACAATGGCGGCGACCTGTTGCTGGGCATATATTTGTGCAAAATAAGCCGCAGCAGAAACAAAAGATGGCCCTTTTTTGCGCCGTACCCGTTGTTCACTCAGTCCCACCGAGCAGATTTGCCCACCGGTGAGCACCCAAGATTGTGCTCCAGTCTCTCGGACAATACGGTTTGCTTGAGCCCGTTCATTGGCCTCGAGCAGTGCGTACCAACGCAGCCCAAAGGACCACATGATTTCTTGCTGATGAATGACACCTGCAATCTGCCACTTCATGCTCTATCACCCCTCCTCTGTTGGCCCACTCATGGCCATATACATGCATCTTTGCCTAACCCTCTTCTACTTGTACGGTCACAATGACAAAGGTGCGAAATCGTTCTTGCGTGTATTGATCGCCCCCTCCCAAAAACAATGGCACCCCTGGATTTAACCGTCTTTGAGAGGCATCCAGCTGTTCGCGCTCAAAGCCTGAAATCAATAGGGGTTGCCCCGCGCGCAGCAGTACTTGCTGCACCATTCCTGCCCCATCAATGGCAATTTGCTGTATTTGCATGTTTTGCTGGGCACTACCTACAGACACCGTCTCTAAAGGCTGGGCAACCGTGTTGTCGTAAGCCACTGACAATAAAACCTGACCGTCATCCTGCACATCGGGCACCACGGTCAGCAAGGTGCCCACTGTTTCCTCTCGCTGACTCAAACTCACGGCACTGCCCTCATAGCCACCGCCCAACCATTGCGGAGAGGTTTCCACCTTGTCGATATAAGAAAAAGTGGTCCGCAAGGCATGGGTCACTGGTCGTTTATTCAACGTAAACACAGGTACAGTGTTGCGCCTAACCACCCGTGTATGACGCGACAAGGCGCGTATAAATGCCTCGGATCCTGCAAAGCCTCCTCTATTGATACCCACCGAGGCCTCATTTTGACCTGGGCTATGGTGATCAGCCGTACTCAGACCGGCACTTAAAGCAGCCCGCTCAAACAATAACTGCCAATCCACGCTGCGCTCGGCATCCTCTTGGAGACTGACCGTGAGCTCTTCAAAAATCAAGCGCACACGTTGCTTGAGGGCACGACTTTCTGTTTGTATAAATTGCGCCATTTTCTCTAATACATGGGGCACGTCCTTGACCACAAGGGTGCCGCTACCGTCTGCTAGCACCTCGATCTTGCCGGCACGGGTCATAAAAGTGCGCAGCTTTTCCTTCATCCCCATGAGAATATCCATATTTTGACCCCGCAGTTCAGTCCCCGAGGCACTCTGAAAACCATGGTCGGCGGTACTTTCCTGTTTGCCCAGTTGCGCATGGGTTTGGGTCTCGAGGCCCAAAGTGGGTAATTTAAAAAAGCGCGTCTCGGTTTTGTAAAACTCTATTTGTTGCCCCTCATAGCGCCAATAGATATCCAGCTGGGCACTGATACGATCCAGCGTGTGTGCCAAGGGCTGAGCGGGACCTTGTAAATGGATAAGGGGCTGTTTGGATGCTGCTCCCTGTACTCCTGCGCCCCCTTCAAAATCACGTGGCAAAAAAGCAATGGGGGGCAGCAACGCCTCGGGTTGGATACGCACCGGTATCCCAGTGGCCAAAGTAATACGCTGAGCCACCTGCTCTAGGGATAGCCCCCCATCGCTAAACATCAAATGTGTATCTACCTTTTTCTGCAGCGCTCGAGGCAACACCACGTGATCGGCCAATGGCACCGGCGCTCCCACCACCCAAGGGGCATCAATATGATGTATTAATTTGTTCTGCCCCTGAAGCCGCATCGCTTTCTCGAAATGCTGCCGATGCCCCTGCTGCTCATCACGACGCTCGCTGTGCTGCTCATCTACCTTTTGTAATTGTTGGTCCATCGCACAAGCCGTTAAAAAAACGCTCACCACCACGACCATTACCCCGCATCGCCACCACCTTTTAGATGGGTACCCAAAAGCCTTTAACATCCCGATCTCCTGATTTTTTCCGGCTTAATCAATGCCTTGCTTGCGGTCGGCGGGCGTTTCTCGGTCTTCAACCCCATGCCCGCCTGCCAAACACGATTGCGGCTCAGGAATAATGCGCAGCACCTGGTTACTATAAAAGCAGGCTCGTAACGGCTGTGCCCCAAGCTGTGCACTCTTGAGCAATTGCTCGACTGATTGCTCAAATGGCCCTTGAAATTGCGCCGTATTCATAATGGGGTAATCCACCTCTAACCCCCAATGCTCGTTCGTAAAGTGCCAGTTTGCTTGTTTTGCCCAACGCTGTAAGGCTTGGCGCATGGTTTCATCTGCTGGGCCAATCTCAAAGCGCTGAGTTGACTGAGCAGGGGCAGAAAGAGCTCGGGTCTCTTTGGGTAAAGCTTGGGAGGGCTGTGCTGTTTTTTCTGCTTTCTGCACAGGGTCTCCCCCTGCTGCGGTCTGCGCGTTTCGCTCCGACGTTGACGGCTCATCCTTTACCACTAACGGCTTTGGATGCTTTGGATGAGTAGGCGTTTTTGTTTGAGCCTGCTTAGGAACCCTAGGAGGCATTTCAGTGATCTGGGGTTGCTGCACCGATTCATGACGTGCTTGCGCCTGCAAACGCCCCCCTTGAAAAAGCAACTCGCGCCATTGACCCTCTATCACCACATACGGTTCAAAATGCTGATATTTCACAGCATGGTACTGGCCCCTTTGATAGGCAAAAATAGCCGGTAAATGCTGTTCAGGGCGAAATTGCAGCCATACCTGCTGCTGATTATTAAACACCTGCACCGGTGCGATGGCCCGCTCTCCAGAGAGCCGCCAATTGAAATCAAAAGCCCCTGCAGCCAAAGAAGGTGATGACTGCTCTAAGGTCGGCAGAGTGGGCACGCAGCCCGCCAGCATAAAAAAAATCGTGCTCACTACAGCAATTTTCCTCATTGAACGATCCCAAAAAAAAGCCTAGGACAATGCCTAGGCTTAATCATGACTGAGCTGCTGGTGAAATACTATTTGGGAAATTCCGCTGCGCTAAAATAATCCGCGCAGCGTATTGTGATGATTTCTTTATGCTATGAGTTAAGTGGGTTAACCCATTGTTTGATACAACTGGTTTAACGCTGTGCCATGAGCTGATTTGCTTGCTTGGCCGCGCTTTCCAAAGCCGAAATAGCGGTCTGTTCGCCGTTTAAAGCCTCTTCGAGGGTCTGGTTAAACATCGCCCGAATCAGGTGGTAGTTATTGACTTTAAACCCGCGGGTAGTGGCCGCTGGTGGCTGACCGTAGACAGCGACTATTTCTTTCCACTCGCCCATCGGTGTGTAGTATTGATCACTGACCTTTTCAAAAGCCTGCTTGGTGAGCGGCAAGAAGCCCGTTTTCTGATGCCAATTAGCCGCCTGTTTGGGCTCTGCCAACCAAGTAATAAAAGCGGCGGTGGCATTGTCTTTGTCCGCATCATGCCCATTGGTGGCCCATAAACCGGCCCCCGTCACAAATGGGTTGCCTGGGGTTTCGGCCACCTGAGGATAATAGGGCAAGCCCACCACGGAGAACTTCAGCCCCCCCTGATCCTGGAAATAGCCTAAATTGCCCGAGTTTGACAGCAAAGTACCGCATTCCCCTTGGGCAAATCGTTGGGTGGCGAGTTCATTAAATTCGGGTGGCGTCATTATCTCACTACGCACCCAGCTAATCATGGTCGATAAATGACGCACATACAGAGAGTTAAACTTAAACCCCTGTTGTTGGTCTGCACCGCCAGGATAAAACTGTTTGTTCACCGCTGCCAAGTTTTCCAAATTGATAGATACGGGTTGGTCAGATGTGATAGGACAGCGACGCGTGGCACTGTTGGCCACCTGTACTAACTGCCCCTGCAGCTCACTCCAATCGCGACTGGGTTTGGCCCCATCGATGTTTGCTTTCTCAAATGCCTCGGTGTTGTAAAACATCACAGGGATTTCCGCCATCAGCGGCAGTGCCAACAAACGTCCATTGGCATCATGCATGAAATTGTTCTCGCTGGGCAAAAACCAAGTTGACTCTTGCATGGGCGCATTGGCCAGCAGCTGATACATGGGTTGGATATATGAGCGAGTGGCGACATCATCCAAACCAGTGGTCTCGGGCAGCTGCACTAAATTAGGGCGCTGCTCTTCACTGACCATATTGAGCGCTTCATCCAGAGCAGCCACATCATAAAAATCTTGGAGGACCACCTTCACATCGGATTGTGAACGATTGTAGCTTTTGACCATGCCCTCAAAGACCTTGGCATTGTGTTCATTCAGTGCATGCCAGACCTGGATCTCGGTCGCCGCCCAAGCGGTTGAGGCAATACCCAAGGCCGCCACACCAATAGCAGTTGTTAAAGAAGCACGCCAACGGGAGATATGGAGATATTTTTTCATAAGCTCTATCTTAAATAAGGAAAGTCCAGCTCAGGCGGCTGCTGGGCCATGACATCAGCCAATAATCTCGCCGAGCCCACACTCATGGTCCAACCAAGATTACTATGCCCTGTGTTGATATAAAGATTTTTTATGGCCGTCCGACCAATCAACGGCACATTGGCCGGCGTTGCCGATCGCAGCCCCGTCCAAAACCGCCCCTTTTCTGGGTGTATACAAGCCCCAAAATGGCGTTTTGCATGATCCACAATCAGCTGACACCGATAGTCATTTAATGAGCGGTTAAAGCCACTAAGCTCAGCAAAACCCGACACCCGCAACTGATCACCTAAACGGGCAAAACTCAGCCGCAAAGCCGGATCATACACCCCTACCTCGGGTGCTTGGTCAGGATCGGTTAGCTCAAACGATGCCGTATATCCTTTGACTGGATACAAGTGAAAAGGCAAACCAGCCTGCCGTAATAATAAACCAGATTCTGCGCCCAAAGCGATAACATACAAATCAAAGTGCAAAGATTCGTAATCGCCGTCGGCAGTTTTCACCTCTAAACCTTGTACTGCGCCATGTTGGCATAATAGGCGGGTCACTGTGGTTTGATACAAAAAGTGTACCCCGGCGTCATGCGCATGTTGCGCTAATTGGCGGGTAAAAAGATACGCGTCTCCGACAGCATCTTGGCTGGTGTAATCCCCCCCAATAATTGATGTCGCACTGTGCGCTAAAGAGGGTTCTAACTCAATCACCTCTTCGGTGCTCAATAAGCGCCGATCAATCCCCAGATCACGCAAACGATCTAAAGTGTGCTCTGCTTGGGCCAAATCCTTGTGATGACGATAAAGACTGAGCACCCCGCAAGGGCGATATTGATACCGTATGCCAAGGGCGGTCCCGAGCTGATGCGTGAGATTTTTACTGTACTCGGCCAAACGCACCATATTAAGGATATTGGTATAAGTTTTATTGGGCAAACATTGCCATAAAAAAGCAGCCCCCCAAGACCATTGCTGGGGGTCAATACGCGGCCGGAACATGATCGGGGCATGGTCCTGAAATAAACCAGCGATGAGCTGCCAAGGGGCAGACGGCCGAGCCCAAGGACGTGCCTGCCCCACAGAAATCAACCCGCCACCCAAACGCGTACTGTCTTGGGCCACCTGGGACTGACGGTCAATCACCGTGACATCAAATCCCGCCTGCCGCAGCCACCAAGCGCTGGCCACCCCTACACTGCCTGCTCCGATAACGGCAACTCTCATATTTTGCCTTTGCGTCTGTGCCCGTGGGCGGCCGATTAGCCGCCTACTTTGTCAGCCTCTGAAGTAAAGGCATCGGAAAAATATGCCTCATCATCAAGCTGACAGTGCTGTATGAAATCACGGCGCGCCCCTTCAACCATTTGGGGGTTACCGCAAGCATAAACCTCCCAAGCAGATAAATCAGGGAGATCGTCCATCACGGCATGGTGCACAAACCCAGTGCGTCCGGTCCAGTGGTCATCCGGTTGGGCATCAGAGATCACTGGGATATATTCAAAATCACTAAAATGCTGCGCCCACTGTTGTACACGCTCGGCCAAATAGAGGTCCTGAGGGCGTCGCCCCCCCCAATAAAAGCGAATCTTGCGGTCTTGGCCTTTTTCAATCAAGGACTCCACCATGGCATTAATGGGCGCAAAACCCGTACCGCTGGCCAAAAATACAATGGGGCGCTCGGATTCTTCGCGTAAATAAAAGGTCCCCAGCGGCAATTCAACACGCAGGACTTGGCGCTCTTTGATGGCCGGCTGAGTGGCCCCAAATAAGGAATCAGTAAACAATCCACCGGGCATATGCCGAATGTGAAGGGTGACGGTATTATCCTCATTGGGTGGATTGGCCATGGAATAGCTGCGCTCGGCCCCACCCTTTAAAAGTAAATTGAGGTATTGGCCGGGATAATAGAAAACAGACTGACTCGCAGGCAATTGCAACTGTACCTGCATCACATCATCAATCAAGGGGGTGATGCTCAACACGCGTGAGGGCAGTTTGCGCACCTCTATATCAGACATCACAGTGGCGGATGGCGACTCAATCACCATATCACTGCAAGGGCGCGCCTGACACATCAGACTGTAACCGGCCTCGAGCTCCTCGGGCATTAATATTTGCTCTGGCGCGGTGCCCGCCTCGAATGAACCTGAGATCACCTTGGCCATGCACGTCGAACAACTGCCCCCACGACAACTGTAGGGTAAAAGAATTTTGGCCTCGAGCGCGGCATCCAGTACGCTTTGACCTTCTTGTACCGTAAAACTCAACCCTAGGGGCTCGACCTGAACTTTAAAACTCATGACTTACTCTTTTCAAACAAAGGTTTATGCCTCGCGACGGTACCCCGAGCACCGTTGAACTGATGCAATAGAACTGACTTAATCCTCGCCCTCAGGAGTGGGCACGCGGGTTAATAGAGGGTTGCGAATTTTCCTCGTCAGTATTTTGCCCTTACGCGCACGGCGCCCTACATAAGGTGCCAACTCTTTTTCGTCAAAGACCCAAGTATAGTCTCGGCGCCTATAAATCCCTTGGATCTGCACACCTTGAGGCCCGACGCCCGCCCACTGTATGAGCCGATCATCGGCGTCCAGATTAATCAACATGGTGCCGCGCCCACCCCCTTTAAGCACACGCAGCTCATCTAAATCAAAAACTAAGAACCGCCCCTTTTCTGTCAGTAACGCGAGCTGGGTATCCTCTGGATGCAGATAGAGGGGCTTTAAGAGCTGCTCAGAGGCTTGCACATTAATGAACTGTTTGCCCGCCCGCTGACGTGTCAACATATCGGGCTGCTGCGCGATGAAACCGTAGCCATTTTCCACACCCAATACAAAACGCTGTGCTGAGTCACCGATGACCATATGTTCTATCTGGGTCCCCGCCGCCACATCAATGTAAGCAGTAATGGGCTGCCCATCGCCTCGTGCCGGGGGCAGCTCATGCACGGAAACGGTATAGCTGCGTCCGTCAGAACCCAAAGCGGTGAGATGATCAACGCTACGGCATTCTATCGCATCATAAAAACCATCACCACTTTTGAAGTGTGTGCTTTCTAAATCATGCCCATGCCCCTGCCGACGGCGTAGCCATCCCTGTTGTGAAATAATGACCGTTACCGGCTCATCTAACACAGGCGTTTCCAGCACGGCCTGCTCGGCCTCTTGGATAAGCGTGCGGCGCTTATCTCCAAACTTTTTAGCATCACTTTCTATTTCGCGGATCAATAACCGCTTAAAGGTTGCGGGACTATTCAGTATTTTTTCCAACTGCGCCTTCTGTTTGCGCTGCTTTTCTAGCTCTTGTTCTATTTTTATCCCTTCTAGTCGGGCGAGCTGGCGTAAGCGCATCTCTAGGATATCTTCGGCCTGACGCTCGCTCAGGGCAAAACGCTCGATCAAGGCCTCTTTGGGTTCATCGGCCTCCCGTATTGTCTGGATCACAGCATCCACATCCAAATAAACCACCATACGTCCTTCAAGGACATGGATGCGGTCATCGGTTTTGTCCAAACGGAATTGCGTCCGACGACGTACGGTTTCACGTCTAAACGCCAACCAGTCTTCGAGCATGCCGCGTAAGGGGGTTTGCTTGGGACGGCCTTGGGTATCAATGCTCACCAAATTAATGCTGTAATTGGCCTCCATGCTGGTATGCGCCAACAGCATTTCTGCAAATTCATGACGATCAATGCGGCTACTTTTGGGCTCAAAAACCAAACGCACTGTCTCTTCTTTGCTGGACTCATCACGGACAGTTTCCAGCATACTCAGAATTAAGGCACGCGTTTGCTGCTGCTCATTGCTCAGCGATCGACGCCCCTGACGGACGCGAGGATTGGTTTTTTCGTCTATCTCCTCAAGCACTTTTTGGCTGGATGTATTGGGAGGCAGCTCATCCACGACCAACTGCCACTGCCCACGTGCCATTTCCTCAAAACGCCAGCATGCTCGGACCTTGATCGACCCACGCCCCTGCTGATACACGCGTTGAATATCTTTGGCAGGGGTAATGATTTGCCCGCCCCCGGGGAAATCAGGCCCCTGAATATGGGACCACAACACCTCATCGGCCACCTCGGGGTCTTTGAGTAACGCCACGCACGCCTGCGCCACCTCGGTAATATGATGAGGGGGGATATCGGTAGCCATACCGACCGCAATACCGGTGGCCCCATTTAATAGCACCACGGGCAGGCGAGCAGGCAATACCTGCGGCTCGGTCTGACTGCCATCATAATTATCAATAAAATCGACGGTGCCCTCGTTAAGCTCTTCTAGCAAGAGCTGAGCAAACTCGGTCAGCCGTGCCTCGGTGTAACGCATGGCAGCTGCATTGTCCCCATCTCGAGAACCAAAGTTGCCCTGCCCCTCAATGAGCGGATAACGCAGCACAAAATCTTGTGCCATACGCACCATCGCGTCATAGGCGGCCTGGTCACCATGTGGGTGATACTTACCCAAAACGTCACCAACCACACGTGCCGATTTCACTGGCCGCGCTTGTGTGCCCAGCCCCATCGCCTGCATGGCATACAAAATACGGCGTTGCACAGGCTTTTGCCCATCAGTCACATCAGGCAAAGCCCGGCCACGTACGACCGAAATGGCGTAGTCCAAATAGGCCTGCTCGGCATAACGCGCCAAAATCAGGGCATCATCGTCGGTTTCATAATCTAGAGTTGCTTGATCTGACATCATGCTTAAATATCTACCTCGGCTAAATTGCCCTTTTCCTCGAGCCAGCTACGCCGCTGCGCGGCCTCGCCTCGGCCCATCAACATTGTGAACATCTCTTGGGTGCCCTCAACGCCCAATGCCCCAAAAGCCACCCGCTGTAACCGGCGCGTATCCGGATTCATGGTGGTCTCCCACAACTGCTCGGCACTCATTTCACCCAACCCTTTGAATCGGCTCACTGACCAGCGCTCTTCTTTGATCCCCTCTTTGCGCAATTTTTCTAATGTCGCCTCGAGCTCGCTCTCATCTAAACAATACAGTTTGCGTGCCGGGCGTTTGGCCTGGGCGGGCACATCTATTCGAAACAAAGGCGGTCGCGCAATATAAATATGCCCTGCCTTGATCAGGGCGGGGAAATGACGGAAAAATAAAGTTAATAATAGTACTTGGATGTGGGCGCCATCCACGTCTGCATCCGACAAAATACAGATGCGGCCATATCGTAGGCCACTGAGATCGGGCTGTGCGGTCGGCCCATGGGGCTCAACCCCAATCGCTACAGAAATATCATGGATTTCTTGGTTGGCGAATAAACGATCGGCATGTACCTCCCAAGAGTTTAAAACCTTGCCCCGTAGCGGCAATATGGCTTGGAAGGTCTTATCGCGGCCCATTTTTGCCGAGCCGCCGGCGGAGTCACCCTCGACTAAAAACAGCTCACGGCGCGCGACCTCATCGGTTTCGCAATCGGTCAATTTACCGGGTAATACCGCCACCCCTGAGCGACGGCGACGCGTCACCCGTTGACTGCTGCGCACGCGCGCATGGGCATGCTCAATCACCAACTCAGCGAGTTTCTTGGCCTCTTCTACATTTGCATTGAGACGTAGCTCAAGCGCATGCCGCACCACATGACTGACCATGCGCACCGCATCTCGACTGGTCAAGCGATCTTTGATCTGCCCTTGAAACTGGGGATCAAGCATTTTTGCTGACAAAATAAAACTGGCACGGGCAAAGACATCCTCAGCAAGTAAACGCACCCCTTTGGGCATGAGACTATGGAGCTCTATAAAGCTTTTGACGGCCTGGTAGAGGCCGTCGCGCAACCCCGCCTCATGCGTGCCCCCCGCTGAGGTCGGGATGAGATTAACAAAAGACTCTCGTACAATCTGACCCTCGGCACTCCATGCGACCACCCAATCCACCCCCTCACCTGGCGCGTTATTAGGGTCATCATTGGCCGCCTCATAACTGCCCTCAAACAGGGGCATGATCAATTCGGCATCCTCAAGCCGCTCGGTCAAATAATCAGGCATGCCATGCGCATATTGCCACCGATCATGCTCATCACTGCGCTCATCATAGAGCTCAACAACGATCCCCTGCATCAAGACGGCTTTGCTACGCAAGACATGTTTAAGCTCATTTTTAGGCAGCGTTGGGCTATCAAAAAACTGTGGGTCAGGCCAGACCCGGACCAATGTGCCCTGCTTGCGTTTGGCCACGCGCCGCCCCGTCACATGTAATGGCTCTTGTACAGCGCCCCCTGCAAAGACAATATGGTGCTCTTGGCCATTGCGCCAAACTGTGGTTTCCATGCGCGTTGACAAGGCATTGGTCACCGACACCCCCACGCCGTGCAAGCCGCCCGAAAAGGCGTAGGCCTGACCATGCTGCTTATCAAATTTGCCCCCCGCATGTAGACGGGTAAATACCAACTCAATCACCGGGATTTGCTCTTCTGGGTGCAATCCCACCGGGATTCCGCGGCCATCATCCTCAATAGAAATGCTGTTATCCTCGTGCAAGCGCACCGTAATTGAGGATGCATGATTGGCTAAAGCCTCATCGGCAGCATTATCTATCACCTCTTGGATAATGTGTAATGGATTCGTCGTACGGGTGTACATCCCGGGACGCTGCCGGACGGGCTCTAATCCTTTTAATACCTGGATAGAATGTTCATCGTATGAGGTACTCACTATCTACTCGCACATAATAAGGTGAAAGACGTATAATTATCATAAGGTCAAACAATGACCATGCCATGTTCTTACTGCATTCTGACAATGCCCGCTTGTGTTTAAACAACAACACTTCACGGCAGCTTTCTCAAGGGCGACGTTGTCAGTACAAAGCGTCCTCTCGTATAGTTTGTAGTATTTACTCAACCCAATTCATCGAATCCTGTCATGAGCAATTCAATCAAAAATGTTACGGATACATCGTTCGAAAACGATGTCTTACAATCTAACACACCCGTACTGGTAGATTTCTGGGCGGCCTGGTGTGGTCCGTGCAAGGCTATTGCGCCCATACTTGATGAGGCCGCAAATGACTACCAAAATCGTGTTACCATAGCAAAGGTAAACGTCGATGAAAACCCGGATACGGCAGCCAAATATGGTGTGCGAGGTATTCCCACACTGATGCTATTCAAAAATGGCGAGGTCTCCGAGACCAAGGTTGGCGCCCTATCCAAGACACAACTATATCAGTTCCTCGACGAATCCTTATAACGAATTCCAACCTCATAAACCTAGCACAGAGCGGGCGCTGATCACAGCTACTTAGGCCCGCTCGCACACGCTAATTCCCTTCTTTTTTCAAATGCATCTCAACGAACTCAAAGCACTGCATGTCTCGCAGTTGCTCGAAATGGCTGCCAGCCTGAATATTGAAAATGCGAGTCGCATGCGCAAACAGGAACTCATGTTTGCGATCATGAAAAACCGCGCCAAACAAGGCGAACAAATATTCGGCGACGGCGTTCTTGAAGTACTCCCCGATGGTTTTGGCTTCCTGCGCTCGCCCGAGACTTCCTATCTGGCCAGCACAGACGATATCTATATTTCACCTTCCCAAATTCGTCGCTTTAATTTACACACCGGTGACTCCATAGAGGGTGAGGTACGTACCCCCAAAGACGGCGAGCGCTACTTTGCACTGGTCAAGGTCGACAAAGTAAACGGCATGCAGCCCGAGAAAATCAAACATCGAATTATGTTTGAGAATCTCACCCCCTTGCATCCTGATAAGCGCATGATTCTCGAGCGCGACATCAAAAGTGACGAAAACACCACCGGACGCATACTGGATATATTTGCACCCATAGGGAAAGGCCAACGCGCGCTCATTGTGGCCAGCCCCAAATCGGGTAAAACTGTGATGATGCAACACATCGCGCATGCCATCACCACCAACTATCCCGAATCTATTGTGATTGTCCTCTTGGTCGACGAGCGTCCCGAAGAGGTCACTGAAATGCAGCGCACCGTTCGCGGTGAGGTCGTGGCATCTACCTTTGATGAACCTGCCACACGACACGTCCAAGTGGCCGAAATGGTCATCGAAAAGGCCAAACGCTTGGCTGAGCTCAAAAAAGATGTGGTCATCCTCTTAGACTCAATTACCCGCCTGGCGCGCGCTTATAACACCGTTGTCCCCGCCTCTGGCAAGGTACTCACTGGTGGGGTGGATGCCAATGCGTTACAACGGCCCAAGCGCTTTTTTGGCGCTGCCCGAAATCTCGAAGAAGGGGGGTCATTGACCATTATTGGTACCGCCCTGATTGAAACTGGCAGTCGCATGGACGAGGTCATTTACGAAGAGTTCAAGGGCACGGGTAACTCTGAAATCCACCTTGAGCGTCGTTTGGCCGAGAAGCGTGTCTATCCAGCCATCAACCTCAAAAAGACCAGCACACGTCGTGAAGAGCTCCTCATTGCTCCTGACCTGTTGCAAAAGACCTGGGTACTACGCAAGTTTATCCATGACATGGATGAAACCGAAGCCATGGAATTTATCTTGGATAAGATCCGCGCCACAAAAACCAATGATGAGTTTTTTGACATGATGAAAAAATAATCACGCTGACCGATCAGCGTGATCTCATCACACATCGGCATAAGCACCCTGCTGATGTTTTGGTTTTAATCCACCACCTCAGTTTCTTTCTGTTTTTTTTCTGTCGCCTCATCGGATGTTTCAGATTTTTGGGGATGGGTATTTTCAAGCTTTGTCTTAGAGCGTACCCGCAACGCCCCTGCTGGAGCATTTTGACGCTCGGGGTGCTCAATAGTTTCTGACGCCTGTGACTCAGGCTGTTTAGTATTGTTCTCTAAGGGCAGGACAGGCAGAGGCCGCCGTTCTGCCTTGGGGTCCTCTGGTTCTTCCAGCAGTTCGTCGGCCGCGATTTCCTCTACCGAATAATCATCCCAGTCACCCGTGATGTGATAACGTACAGTCATTGCTTTGGATAAGGGATGCTTGAGTATCCACTGGGCCAACAATGCCCCCATGCCCACAATAGGGTTCACAGCAATACCAGCGGCCAGGGCCGCCCCACTGACATCTAACTCAGGGATGACCAGCGCCTGCGCATCGAGTTGATGGCTTTGTAAATGAGTGCGCCCTTCAAAAAGCAATGAGCCTACGGGGCTCACGACCTGATAGTCATCGGTCTGAACCCACCCCTGTTTAAACTCAGCCTCGCCCTGAATCAAATGAAAGGGAAAGCCCTCTTTGAGCAAGCTGCCCACGTCCAAATCTAAACGCGCAATGCGAGACAAGGACTGTAAGGATAAAAACTCTAATAATTTTGCCGAACGTGACTGTATGGGCTGGAGCCGACCATTTTCTATATCCACCTCGATCTGCCCTTGGATATCCTCTAAATGACTGCGCCAGGGCAAATAAGGCCAGTAAAAATCAGCCCTCACCTGCCCTTGGCCGCCCTCAACATACCCTGCCAGACCCAAATAATCCGCATAAGCACCTAAATCATCAAATTCGCTCTCCCATTGCAGTGCTAGCCCCGGTGCTGCACCCCAGATTGCCCAACGCCCATTGCCTAGGGTATGCATCGCCTCATCAACGTCAAGTGTGAAATCATCAATGGCCCAGCCCACCCCTTCTGCCAAACCTGTGGCATCTAAGGTGAGTACGCCCAGCTCATAGCCCCCGACATTAAACTCATCGACCTTTAAGCTCACCGCGGGCAACTGCGCAAACAACGGGGCGTGCTCAGACTCATCTCGTGCGTTATGAGGGACCCAATGAGACTGATCATTTTGATGGGCCGTCTGACTCAAATCGCCCTTAGTAATCACGCGCCCCCCTTTAGGAGGCTGCACGCCTATTTTGGGCGCAAAATCAGCCAACACATCAAAGCGATGAAAATGCGCATCCACATGCCCAAATGGATGCTGCCCACTGGTGCGTTTATCCCAAAAAACCGTGCCGGCGATTTGATCAGAGCTAATATCTGCCCGCCATTGCTCGAGGGCGTGCTGCTGGTGAGCATAGGTGAAATACTCTAGGCCAAAACCTAATACGTAGATCTCGTCAGCTTGCAAACGCACTTGTGTGGGCGCCGGCCAATCCCACGCCGGATCCTCATCGGCATCAATGTGCTCTAACCAATCCCACCATGCATCGATATCTAAAAACGGATAGCGCACATCTACCCGAAACTGCCCAGTCTCTAAGACTGGCGAATCTTCAGGGAGCGGCGCAGAAAAAAGCTCAAGTGCCTCTACCTGATGCTGTTCAAAATCCAAAATCGCCTGGCCATACAGCCGATCCTGCAAAGCCATGCGCATTTGGTTCCTATCCCCTTCATCATCTAACAGTCGCCAATCCAGCTGTACGGGCCAGCTTTTTTCTGCCTTGGTTTTTTGTAAAGGGGCGGGTAAATCAATAGACAGCCCTTGTAAGTCACTCTGAGCAGCAATGACTAAATGCTCGGCCTCATCCAGATGCAACACCGCTGCCACGGCAAAATCACCATCCAGCACACTGACTGCAGGGTGTTCATAAAAATCTTGTAAGGCGGCAGCGTGCGGATGTGCATGAATGTGCAACTTGGTTTCAGGAGCACCCAACCCACCTCGGATGGAAAAGTCCCCACCCAGCCATTGGGCTGACACCTCTACATCATGCACACCGATTTCTGAAAAACCAAATTTACCCTGCATCTGACTTAAAGGTGCAAACTCGGGCCACAACGCAACCGTCGTGGGTGCATTCATGTGCACCGTCCCCTGCACTTTGGTCAATGCCTCCATTTCCTCTTCGGGCAACCCCAGTGGGACATCAAGTAACAATTCGACCTGCCAGTCTGCTCCGCTGAGCTGACGCACCTCGACCGTATCCTCTAGTAAAACACCCAGGTTGGCATCGCTCCAAAGCAAAAAGAAATCATCAGCAGGAGCTTGTCCGCGTGCATCCACCCGTAAATCAGCCTGCTCATATAAATCAACAATATGCGCAGAGATACGGTGAATATGGGCTGCTCGATCGGCATTGAATTGCAATGACGGCTCATTATCAACCTCAATGCGCATTGCGTCATTTTGCCAATAGAGGGCACCATCCAACCCAGTAATGGCAGGCCAACCCGCCTCATCTGCCGTTGCTGGGTAATAATCTATGGTGGCACCCTGAATCTGGGCCTGCAGTTGAAACTGTCCTGTATCACGCGTTTGGTAATACTCGAAATCATCAAGTAAACCCTGCCACTGTAGGTGTAATTGTGAGATTTCACCTGCGGTGAGCCCCTCTTGTAGCCAGTCGCGCAAATCAGGATCCAAACTGTTGGGGAAATACTGGTGGATCTTCGCCAAGGCAATATGCTCGCCCTCACCCTTTAGATCAACCTCGCTGAGCCATAGATCCTCAGCATCCAAACGCAGCGCGCCTTGTAACTGTAACCGCCCCGCCCCAGTATCAATAGCTAACTCATTGATGCGCCACCCACCATCGGCTGAGGTATCCACCCCTGCTGAATCCATTGATAGCAACGAAGGGGGCTTATCGACAGCGGTTGGGGATACGTTTTGCGCAGGGGCAACCTCACTATCTGCATTTAGGCTAATGTGCTTAAAAAATAGGGGCGATGCAAACTCATCTGGCACATGGACATTTAAATCATGGAGTTGTACGCGCCACTGAGCCCCAGGCAGAGACATGGGCACAGGCCCCTCAGCGGTGAGCTCGCCTAGCGAGGACAACGCCTGCTGATCGAGCTCAAAATGAAATTCAGCAGCACGCGCTTGGAAAAAAGGCTGAGGCTCTATAGAAAGTAATTGCCGTCCATCGGCCCAAAAGGGGCGCTCTATACTGACCGACCCCTTGGCATGATCCAAAGCCTCATCTTTGATATCCAAAAGAAAATCGGCATTGACCGTCCCTTGGTAAAGGAAGCTGGGCATGTCCACCCAACGGCGCCAGGCCGAGGGCTGCAATTGCTCGAGCTGCACGCGTAACTGCCCCTGAGCCAATGTCGGCGCCTCAATGGCGTCTTTTTCTGCATTTGGGGGCAACTGCCATTCACTATTAAATCGCAGCTGTGTATGCGCATGCCGCAAACTGGACAATAACCCGTTGATCTGCAATGTGCCGTGTTGCTGCTGCAAATTTAAATGCTCAATCTGCAACGCCAAAGGGGGCTGCTCAGTGGTTAAATCTTGCCATACCACATGACTTTCTTTGATTTGCAGGCGGCCCTGCTGAGAAAGCCAGCGATAAACACCGGCCTTGAGGTCCATACTCTGATCGGTAGTCGCCTGATCGGCTTGAGTGGACTGACTAAAGAAATCAATATCCCCATCCTGATCCCGACTCACAAGCAACCTCAGATCAGTCACGCTCAAATGAGCAAAATGAGGACTGCGTGCCCATAGGCTGCTGAGTTTGAGCTGACCCACTGCATGCGGGATACTGAGCACCTCGTGTCCACGCGTATTAAACACAGCCACATCCTCAAGCTCTAATTCAGGGCTAATCCCCCGCCATCGAGCGCGAATATGGCCGATCTGCACTGGCGCCCCCGCCGCCTGTGATAGCGCCTGGGTGATGGGTTCTTTCCATAGATGAATGGACGGCAGCAACCAATACTTTGTCGCCGCAAAGGTCACGCCTGCAACAACGCAAATTGCCAGCAGCAAATACACTACAATGCGGAGAAAACGTTTTGCAAACACCCAGCCTCGCCCTATTGAACTATGGTCCAGGTACAAGTACCTGTAAAAAACTCACACTATAAACAATCAGCAGAGTGATTACTATAAAATTTGGTAAACACATTGCACCTAATTTGCGCTACACCTGCTTTGCCCATGCCACATCACCAATCTGAACTCGCCCGTGCCTTTGAATGGTCACGTGCACTTAAACGCAAGTTAAACCGCGACCCTGACTTTCAGCACTGGTTGCGGAAACATTATTTAGAGCCCATCACCGCCCAACGCCTCGCCCAATGGTGGGCAGCCGCTCCTGTGACCCATGATACGGACGCAGAAAGCTTAAAAGAAGTACTGCGCCGCGTCCGCGATCAAGTGTTTTTTGTGCAGTATCTGCGCGAGGTGACGCGACGCGCACAGCCCCAAGAAACAGGCCGAATAATGAGCCTACTGGCCGAACAATGCCTACGTAAAGCCTATCTGTTCTGGTGGGATCAATTAGCTGCCAACCACGGCGCCCCCACTGACCCCCAAACGGGTGGGCCCTTGGATTTGATCATTGTCGCCATGGGCAAATGGGGAGGCGATGAACTCAATGTTTCTTCGGACATTGATTTTATCGTCCTATACCCACAAGAGGGGGAGACCCAAGGCACTCGACCGCTAAGCTTTCACGAATTTTATACTCGACTGACCCAACGCCTACTCTCAACACTTTCTCAGCACACCGTTGAAGGCATTGTTTTTCGCACGGATCTGCGTTTGCGCCCTGATGGCGACGCTGGCCCATTGGTATGGAGCTTACAAGGCCTTCATCAATACTTTATCAAACAGGGCCGTGATTGGGAGCGTTATGCCTGGATCAAAGCCCGACCTATCCCGCTACGTGATTCCGCCAGCGACATTCAAAGTCAACAAAGACTAGAAAGTATTCGCCAACCTTTTGTATATAGAAAGTACCTAGACTTTGATGCCCTCATGCCTTTGCGCGATTTGCGCGCACAAATCCGTGATGACTGGCAACAAACGGTACGCCACCGTAGAAAGCTGGATGACAGTTTAAACATCAAAATTGGCGATGGCAGTATTCGTGAAATAGAATTTATTGTGCAACTCAATCAATTGATTCACGGTGGCCACTCTCCCTCGTTGCAGCAGACCAACCTCCATGCGGCCTTACAAGCACAAATACGTGCTGGGCTCATCGCGCCCGACTTGGCGCGCACCCTGGCCAATCATTATGATTTTTTACGCGCCATCGAACACCTACTACAGTTTAGAGACGATAACCAAACCCATCTGCTCCCCACAGACCCCGCAGAAATCGACGCTTTAGCCGCCCTGTTAGGGATGACCACACCCCAATTTAACGCCCAGCTACAACAATGTCGTTCCGAGGTCAGCACCGCCTTTAAAAATGCATTTCGCATTGCCGGTGTCCCCGAATTACGGCCGCATCCCAAACCCAGTCATGGCGATACCAGCCCCTCAGAGCATGCACACAGCAACCACGCTGTCATTCACAGTCTCGCCGACCAAGACACTCATCGACAGCTAGAAAGCGTATGGGCCCAATTACAGCAACAATTTTTTCAATCTCAACGCGGCCAACGTTTAAATGAACATACCCGCCAGCGCATCGAGCAACTGGCCAACGCCTTTAAAGAGGCGCTACTAAACACTGAGCATCCACAAGAAACAGCCCCCCGCATCTGGCGATTATTCGACCAAATTGCCTTGCGTAGCGCCTATCTAAGCCTCTTTAGCGTTTACCCAGAAACAGTGAGCCGCTGCTGCAAAATCCTGGCCTCTAGCCCATGGGCCGCCCAATATCTCACCCAATATCCGCTGGTCCTGCACCGATTGACGCAGTGGCATCGCTTAATGAGTCCAGTGGATTTTCCTGCGCTGAGCACTCAACTGGGCAACGATCTGCAAGCATGTCGATTGCCAGATGGTAGTTTTGATGTAGAAAAGCAGATGAACATCATGCGCGATGTACAGCATCAAGTCATCTTTCAACTACTGGCCCAAGACTTAGAGGGGTTATTTTCTGTAGAAAGCTTGGCCGATCAATTGTCTTATTTGGCAGACTATATGCTCGAACATGCCCTCCAATGGACTTGGACACAAGTCCGCGATACCTATCCTGATGCCCCACTGAATCATAATTTTGCGGTCATCTCTTATGGAAAGCTGGGCGGCAAAGAGCTGGGTTACGCCTCCGATCTAGATTTGGTGTTTTTGTATGAGGGCAATAGCGCCGCAGAAATAGAAAGCTACGTGCGTTTAGCACGCCGTATGGTGAGCTGGCTGTCGACCCTTACGTCATCAGGTCGCTTATATGAGGTGGACATGCGGCTACGCCCTGATGGCAATGCAGGCTTGATTGCAGTCAACACCGATACCTTTGAGAGCTATCAGCGTACCAAGGCCTGGACATGGGAACATCAGGCCATCACCCGAGCCCGTTTTACCGCAGGCGCCCCAGCCATCGGGGCACGTTTTGAACGTTTGCGGCGTGCAATTTTGCAGCAAAAGCGCAGCAACCGTTTTTTAAAAAATAACATCCTGGATATCCGTGCCAAAATATCGCAGGGGCACCCCAACCCAACCGACTTATTTGATCTGAAACATGACCGCGGAGGGATGGTAGATGTTGAATTTATCACGCAATACTTGGTGTTGAATTATGCCTATAAAGTGCCTAAACTGATAGAAAACCTAGGCAATATTGCTCTATTGAGTATTGCCAGCCAACACCAACTCATCCCACAAACACTGGCCATGCCCGTTATTGACAGCTATCGGTTTTACCGACGCAAACAGCATGGCTTACGCCTACAGGGGCATCCTGTCGCACGTATTCCTGATCCGCAGGCTCAGCCTTATCGCCAGGCTGTACTTGATTTATGGCGCTATATCTTTGAAAATTAAACCGCTTGAGGATGCTCCCCATCCTTAATGATGGGCACCCCATGCCTTAAAGAGTTCGTGTTCGTATTTTTTATGATTACCATTTTTACAGTGCTTTCCATCACCTCATGACAGTCGATACGCTTAAAAACCGCAAACCGCTTACTCCTCCTAAGCACACCCACAAGGTGCTCCTGCACTCATGCTGCGCGCCTTGTTCTGGCGAGGTCATGGAGGCCATGACCGCCTCTGGGATTGAGTACGCGATATTTTTCTACAACCCTAATATCCATCCGCGCGAAGAGTACGAAATCCGCAAAGAGGAAAATATTCGCTATGCTCGAGAGCACAATATTGAATTTATTGATGCTGATTATGATGTCGATAATTGGTTCGAGCGTGTCCAAGGATTAGAGTACGAGCCCGAGCGCGGGTTACGCTGCACCGTTTGCTTTGATATGCGCTTTGAGCGTACCGCACTGTATGCCCACGAACATGGCTTTGATACCTTTACTAGCTCCTTGGGCATCTCGCGTTGGAAAGATATGCAGCAAATCAATGATTCCGGGGTACGTGCCGCCTCACGCTACGATGATTTGACTTACTGGACCTACAACTGGAGGCGCCAGGGCGGTGCTCAGCGCATGCTCGATATCAGCAAACGCGAAAACTTTTACCAACAAGAATACTGCGGCTGTATCTACTCGCTACGTGACACTAACCGCCGACGCCGTGAACGCGGCCGCGGCCCTATAGAAATAGGCGTCAAATTCTACGGCATTAACGACAAAGATGACTTTGTCTAACTGCCCATAGGTCGCCCAGTTTACAAACTTATGGCCCATAAAAAGCGCCGACACCTCGAAAGGTATCGGCGCTTTTTTGCTGCCCTATGGGCGCAGACAATACTGCTCTGAATTTAAGCTGCAGCGACCGAGCCCACTTTGTTGAACACAAAGTCATCGGCCTCAAAATCAACTTGAATCATATCGCCTTCGGCGAAGTCACCTTGCAGGATCTTTTTGGCCAATGGGTTTTCCAAATATTGCTGCACTGCTCTCTTGAGGGGACGTGCCCCAAATACTGGATCGAAGCCTACCTTGGCCAATTCTGCCAACGCTGCGGCGCTCACATCCAACTCGAGATGACGCTCTTCGAGACGCTCTGCCAGACGCTGAATCTGTATCTGAGCAATGGCCTGGATATGCTTGGCATCCAAGCTATGGAATACTACCACCTCATCAATACGGTTTAAGAACTCTGGGCGGAAAGAGGTTTTGAGCTCATCCCAAACCACATCCTTAACTTTTTCATAAGGCTCATCAGCCATCGCTTGGATGTGGTGCGAACCCAAATTAGAGGTCATGATAATCACGGTATTTTTGAAATCCACCGTTCTGCCCTGACCATCCGTCAAACGTCCATCATCTAAGACTTGCAACAACACATTAAAGACATCGGGGTGTGCCTTTTCTACCTCATCCAACAAAATGACACTATAAGGCTTACGGCGTACTGCCTCGGTCAAGTATCCGCCTTGTTCATACCCTACATACCCTGGAGGCGCACCAATCAGACGTGCCACTGAATGTTTTTCCATAAACTCGGACATGTCGATGCGGATCAGGTGCTCTTCAGAATCAAAGAGAAACTCGGCAAGCGATTTGCTCAGCTCTGTTTTCCCCACACCGGTAGGCCCTAAAAACAGGAAAGAACCATAAGGCCGACCCGGGTCTGCTAACCCCGCACGTGAGCGACGAATGGCATCAGCAACCAAGGTGACCGCCTCATCTTGTCCGATCACGCGCTCATGCAAATGAGACTCCATTTGAATCAGTTTTTCCCGCTCCCCTTGCATCATCCGAGCCACGGGAATCCCAGTGGCACGTGAGACCACCTCGGCAATTTCCTCAACGCCTACCTCAGTACGCATAAGGCGAGGTTGATCATGGACCGCCTCAGAAAGCCCCTCTTCGGCCGCTTTTAAGCGCTCTTCAAGCTGCGGCAATTTACCGTATTGCAGCTCGGCCAATTTATCGAATTGTCCCTTACGCTGCAACTCAGCCATCTCGGCACGCACCTCATCAATTTCTTCTTTGATTGCTTGCGAACCTTGTACTGCTGCCTTTTCTGATTTCCATACCTCTTCGTAATCGTTGTACTCGCGCTCTAAATGTGCGAGCTCATCTTCGATGACCTGCAAACGCTTTTTGGAAGCATCGTCCGTTTCCTTTTTGACCGCTTCGCGCTCAATTTTCAACTGAATCATGCGGCGATCGAGCTTGTCCATCACCTCGGGCTTGGAATCTATTTCCATGCGGATGCGCGCTGCTGCCTCGTCAATGAGGTCAATGGCCTTATCAGGCAGGAAGCGATCAGTGATATAACGCTGTGACAGCTCAGCAGCGGACACAATCGCAGGGTCGGTGATGGCCACCCCGTGGTGTAGCTCGTAGCGCTCTCGCAGGCCGCGCAAAATAGCAATGGTTGAGGGAACATCGGGCTCATCCACCTGCACGCGCTGGAAACGACGCTCTAAGGCGGCATCTTTTTCTATATATTGGCGATATTCATCCAATGTCGTCGCGCCAATACAATGTAATTCACCACGCGCCAAAGCTGGCTTGAGCATATTGCCCGCATCCATCGCCCCCTCAGCCTTGCCTGCCCCAACGACCATATGAATTTCGTCAATAAAGAGAATGGTCTTACCGGCGTCCTGGCTCAGCTCTTTGAGTACGGCCTTTAGGCGCTCTTCAAACTCGCCTCGGAATTTGGCCCCGGCAAGCAAAGCCGCCAAATCCAGCACCAGCAAACGTTTTCCTTTTAGGTTCTCAGGCACCTCATTATTCACAATGCGCTGTGCCAGCCCCTCGACAATGGCGGTCTTACCCACCCCAGGCTCACCAATGAGCACAGGATTATTTTTGGTGCGTCGTTGTAAAATCTGTACGGATCGACGGATCTCATCATCACGGCCAATCACCGGATCCAACTTGCCCAAGCGAGCCTGCTCGGTCAGATCCATGGTGTATTTGGCCAATGCCTCGCGTTGCTCATCCGCATCTGCACTGTCTACGGAAGCCCCGCCGCGCACTTCATCAATCGCGCTTTGCAATGCCGATTCTTGGACACCAGCATCACGCAACAATTGGCCCACCCGCCCTTTATCGCGAGTCAGCGCCAGTAAAAATAGCTCGCCAGCAATATAGGTATCACCGCGGTCCTTGGCCTCTTTGTCGGTCAGTGCCAAGGCTCTTTGCAAGTCGCGACTAATATTGAGTTCGGCGCCCTGACCCTGTACTTCGGGCAACGCGTCGATTGCGTTTTGCACCTCAGCACGTAACCGTTGTACAGACGCACCGGCTCGGGCAAATAAACTGGCGGCCCCCGAATCATTATCTTCTAATAGAGCCCATAGCACATGCACAGGCTCTAAGTAAGCATGATGCTTTTGCATCGCTAAGCTTTGGGCATCAGCCAAAGCTTGTTGGAACTTTGTTGTAAACTTATCAATACGCATTATATTTCCTAGCCTTTGTTATCAATCTGCATTCTCACTACAGCGCTCGCTCATTTATGCACTGTTTCTTTTATCAATCTATATAATGTATATCGCGGCGCACTCAGCATTTTTCAAGGTGTGAAATGTAAATCAATGTTTATTTCCACATCGAAACCAAACAATTTCTATTTTAAGTGCAAAAGAGCAGGAAAAGCTTTACACTTAAATTTAAAGTAATGTATTGCAAATAGCCCTTTTACTTGCAGTACGACGAACGATTCCGCGCATCTGCGCAGGTACCACGTAGTAAATTAGATATATCAATGCACAAAAAGATCCCCGTCACCTCAGACTCCATGCGTTGCTCTACCTGCATGCTGAGTGAGTTTTGCCTTTCGTTTGGGCTAAACATGAATGAGCTCGAACAACTCGATGCACTGGTTCAAGAGCGTATCCGCCTGCCCAAAAACAGCACTCTTTTCCGACTGGGTGAGCCTACGGAGGCGATTTATGCGCTACGTTCAGGCAGCCTGAAAACACAACTCGAAGACGCCTCGGGTCAAGTACAAATTACAAGCTTTTTGCTGCCCGGTGAAATTGCGGGTATTGATGGACTGCAGACCGATATCCACCGCTCTCATGCGATTGCGCTAGAGGACAGCGAGGTCTGCGTCATGCGCATGGATGATTTTGATCGACTGGCCGCCGAGATGCCCATCTTGCAGTCCCAATTGCGGCGCCTGATGAGCCAGGAAATTGCGCGCTCGCATAATCTCATGAAAACCTTAGGCGCATTGCGCAGCGAGCAACGCTTAGCAGCGTTTCTGTTAAATTTATCCGAGCGACTGTCAGCATTAGGCTACTCACCCTACGAGTTTATATTGCGTATGAGCCGCGAAGAGATTGGCAATTTTCTAGGGCTCACCTTAGAGACCGTCAGCCGCCTATTTTCACGATTCGCGCGCGAGGGCTTACTCAAGATCCAACAGCGCGAAGTGATGCTCTTAGATATAGAAACGCTGCGCATACTCTCAGGGGTTGAGTGTGCCGCCCAGCAAGCTGCCAAACACTAAGTTAAAAGTCATCCTCGTACTGTGGGGGGATGATTTTGACTGTTAAATAGCTGATCACAATACCCACAAACCAAAACAAGAAAAACCCCAAGGTATAAGCCGCTGCACGACTTAGCTGGACAGTGCCCAAAAATCTGATCTCAGCAGGATCGATCAACATAAATACGATAAAGCACAGGGCGAGGGCCCCTAAAAAAGAAGGCCACAATATCGCCCCTAACCAAATTCGTCTATATTCGCTACGGGTGTAAATCATTTTCACTCCTGACGCAAGCTACCTCGATCGTAACGATTGATACTAATTACATGTCAGTACAGAGTAATGAAATTAATCCACACCTGCTTTGATTTAAAATAAATTCAACTAAAGAAATAGCCCACCAAGGGTGGGCTATTTTATATAAAGAAAGTATCTGGCTTCATTGCAGACTCCGTGCCTGCCTCAACCAAGGTGGCCAGTGAGGAGTGCTTTAATCAGTCGTCTTGGCGTGAGCGGATACTCCTGAAGACTTTTCTTTAGCCTCTTGTTCCTGCAACGGTGTTGCCTCTGTGGCGACAGGCGCCTCATGAGAAGAACTTTCTTGTAATACCTCGATAATCAATCCACGCCGCACGGCGCCGCCCATGTCTTCATCGGCGCCAGTGCTAAATGCCAAATAAATAGTAATGATACAAGCCACCACCACAATGGCTGGGCCTGACATCAATATCCATGGCCACGGCTCCTTGTACCAAGGGTTAGGATTGGCATCGAGTTCTTCCATGGATTTGCCCATTAAGGACTCCTTATTAGGTTAAATGCTTTAATCACCGTCCGACCTAAAAGGTCGCCAATCATTGGCGACCTTTGGGTACGAACTTATTGATTGGGGATGTAGAAATTAGTTGGCTCTACCCGGCTCTCGGCGCGGCCCACCACCGGATCAGTTTCTATGTGTACCTTGATGGGATGCATCCCCATTGTCATCTCAGACTCATAGGGCGCACGGATCACCACAGGGACCAATTGGTTACTGGCAGGTTCGAGGACCACCTTGTTGCTATTATTATCCGTATTGATTACCTCTATGCCCTCAAAGCCACTAGCAGACAAAATCACTTCTACAGGCTCTTCACGGGTATTGGCAATTTGCAAGCGATAGACGTTTTCTACTGTCTGCTCGTCAACCACCCTGCCCAAGCTGTTACGGTCACGAATCACGTCTAGTTTGAGGCTATTACGTGTCGCCAATGACCCTACAAAGACGGCGACTAAGATCACCAGTAGCGCCGTGTATACCAATACACGAGGACGGAATACTCGCTTGCGAGCCTGCCCTTGGTCTAAGCGCTCGGTAATCGCACGGCCCGATGTATAACGGATGAGGTTAGGCTCATAACCCATTTTGTCCATCACCTCGTTACACACGTCTACACAGTGGCCGCAGCCAATACACATGTACTGCAGCCCATCGCGAATATCGATACCCGTCGGGCAGACCTGCACACACAGCGTACAGTTAATACAATCGCCTAGACCGGCCTCTTTATGATCTATTTTCCGTGAACGACCTCCTCGCGGCTCGCCACGCACATAGTCATAACTGACGACCATCGTGTCGTCATCTACCATCACACTCTGGAATCGCGCATAGGGGCACATGTATTTACATACCGCCTCGCGCAAGAAGCCAGCGTTACCCCAAGTAGCCAGTGAGTAGAAAATCAACCAAAACCATTGCCAGGGTCCGAGCGTCAGGTGAATCAGATGATGGCCTAATTCACGAATTGGGGCGAAATAACCGATGAAGGTGAACCCCGTCCAGAAGGCAATGAATAGCCACAAAAAATGTTTGGTAAATTTGAGGCGGAACTTGCGCAAGCTCATCGGTTGTTCATCCAACCGAATGCGGGCGACTCGGTCACCCTCTACTTTGCGCTCTACCCACATGAAAATTTCGGTATAAACGGTCTGCGGACAGGCATAACCACAAAATAACCGTCCCGCAATGGCCGTAAATAGAAACAGGCCATAAGCAGAGATAATCAATAACACCGTCAGGTAAATAATATCCTGCGGCCATAGCACAAGCCCGAACAGATAGAACTTGCGCGCACCCAAATCAAATAAAACGGCCTGTCGGTCATTCCACTGCAGCCAGGGCAGACCGTAAAAAATAATTTGGGTTAAATAAACAAAAACAATACGCCAAGTAGCAAAAGTGCCCCTGACAGAGCGCGGATAAATCTTTCCACGAATCTCTGCCACGGGGCTCGACGGATGAGGCGCATCCCCGAGTTCTTTTGATTTATCCATCACCGGCGGTTGCCATTTTGGTGGTTGCTCTGATTGACTTTCAGAGCGAGAAACATCGGGAGAGTCGCTACTCATTCCATACCTCTATAACTACTAAAAAAACGTAACTACATTAATCTGCGCTCGCGGTTTGCTTTGGGTCATTGGACAAGCCCCATACCCAGCCCGCTAAAACGCGAATTTGTTCGGGTGTTAGGATATCTTTTTGCGCCGGCATTTTGTTGTTGCGCCCTTGCAAAATACCCTCAACAATGGTGTCCTCAGAACTGTCATACAACCAATTATTGTTTGTCAGATCCGGGGCACCTAGCTGTTGGTTACCCTTGGCATCCGCACCATGACAGGCAACACAGAATTGCTGGTACATGCGTTCGCCAGCATTGACGCGCAATGAATCATGCGCCAAGCCATTCAAGGAACGGACATACTGGGCAATATCTGATGCGTCATTAGGCGTCATCAAATCGGCATGAGCAGTCATCACACCGTTACGGCCATTGGTGATGGTCGTGAGAATATCCTCGGGCTCACCGCCCCACAACCACGTATCGTCGGTCAAATTGGGGAAGCTAGGGCTGCCCTTAGCATCAGAACCGTGGCACTGCGCACAATTGTTCAAGAACAGTCGTTGACCCACGACCATAGCCTCTGAATCGGCGGCAATTTCCTCGATTTCCATATCCGCAAAACGTGCGTAGATGGGATCAAGGCGCTCGTTGATTTCTCTTTGTTGTTCTTGCACCTGCTTGGCAGCAGTCCAATCTAAAAGCCCTTTGAAACTGCCCAAACCTGGGTAGAGCAACAAATACCCAAATGCAAAAACACACAGCCCCACATACATCACGGTAAACCAGCGCGGCGCCGAGTTGTCGAGTTCGACGATGTTGCCATCCCATACCTTGTTGGCGATGGGTTTTTCCGGATCCTCGCCCTCGACGACCTCTTTTCTCTGGCTAAATAACAGCCAAAGACAAAAGATAATACCTAAAATTGAAATTGCGGCGATCCAGATAGACCACCCAACACTAAAAAAATCACTCATTGGAATCCCCTACCTCATCTTCTTGGTTTGCCTCGTTTTCTTCGTCGGGCAAATCAAAAGGCAGCATCGCGGCCTCTTTGTTGTCCTTGGCACGGCCTCTCGACCATGCCCAGGCAACAATCCCAAAAAAGGTAATCATGCTTAAAATGGTGGCTACTGCATACAGAAAAGCCCACATTAACGTCTCCCTTCGGCAACTGCCTCCGCTGCTGCAGCCCGCCCACCGACACCTAAGCCTTGTAAGTAGGCAATCAGGGCGTCTTCTTCGGTCTTACCAACCAAGTCTTCGGGAGATTCCTCAATCTCCTCGTCAGTGTAGGGCACACCAAGCGTACGCATGACCTCCATACGACGTTGAACATCCCAATCCTCTACAGTGTTGTGCTGCAGCCAGGGATAAGCTGGCATGTTGGACTCGGGAACAACATCTCGGGGGTTACGTAAGTGAATTCGGTGCCACTCATCGGTATAGCGTTCGCCGACACGGGCCAGATCAGGACCGGTACGTTTGGAACCCCACAAAAACGGGTGATCGTAAACGGACTCACCTGCCAATGAGTAGGGACCGTAACGCTGCACCTCGGATTCGAGCATTCGAATCTGTTGAGAGTGACAGCCGACACAACCTTCGCGAATATATACATCACGACCTACCAACTGAAGAGGGCTGTATGGCTCAACCCCTTCAGTGGGAGTGGTCGTTGAATACTGGAAAAACAGAGGTACGATCTGTACCAACCCAGCAAAAGAAATGACCAAGATACTTAAAACGATGAGCAAGCCAACGTTTGTCTCAATGGTCGCATGGGAAAAAAACTTTTTCTTTTTTGACATGCTATGCCTCATTCCGTAACCGCTGCGGGACCAACATTAGCAGGGTCCAGTGCATCGGGGTTTTCAAGCGGTACAACAGGGTTGACCTTCTTCTGACCCACGATGGTGATAAAGGTGTTATATGCCATCAAAAGCATACCTATTAAGAACAGCGCACCGCCCAAAGCACGGATAGCGTAGAAAGGATAGGTTGCTTTCAGGCCCTCGATAAAGCTATAGGTCAGCATGCCATCGGGGCTCACTGCACGCCACATCAGCCCCTGCATCACGCCGGCAATCCACATGGCTGCGATATACAATACAACCCCTAAAGTAGCCAGCCAGAAGTGCAGCTCAACCAATTGTGGCTTTGCCATACTACGACGGCCATACAGGCGGGGAATCATGTAGTACAAGGAACCAAAGGTAATCATGGCCAACCAGCCCAAAGCGCCAGAGTGTACGTGCCCTACAGTCCAATCAGTGTAGTGAGACAGGGCATTTACCGTACGAATGGCCATCATCGAGCCTTCAAAAGTGGACATCCCGTAGAAAGACAAGGCGACCACCAAGAACTTGAGGATGGGGTCCGTGCGCAAGCGGTGCCATGCTCCGGAAAGCGTCATGATACCGTTGATCATCCCCCCCCAGGAAGGCGCCAAAAGAATCAATGAAAACGCCATCCCAAGCGACTGAGTCCAGTCAGGCAAGGACGTATAGTGCAGATGGTGTGGACCGGCCCACATATAGGTAAAGGCCAACGCCCAGAAGTGCACAATCGATAGGCGGTACGAATAAATGGGACGTTGCGCTTGTTTGGGCACAAAGTAATACATCATTCCCAAAAAGCTCACCGTCAAAAAGAACCCTACCGCGTTGTGACCATACCACCACTGTACCATCGCATCCTGTACACCGGAGTACATGGAGTATGACTTCCACATCGAGACTGGAATCTCGAGGTTATTAAAAATGTACAGTACGGCAATTGTCAGGATGAAAGAGCCGTAGAACCAGTTAGCGACATAAATATGACGCACCCGACGCTTTGCCAAAGTACCGAAAAACACAACGGCATAGCCTACCCAAACTAGGGTAACGAGAATATCAAGAGGCCACTCTAGTTCTGCGTATTCTTTAGTCGAAGTAAAGCCCATGGGCAGAGTGATCAGAGCACCCAACATGGCTAACTGCCAGCCCCAGAATGTAAATCTAGCGAGCATCGGACTAAAAATACGCGTCTGACAGGTACGCTGTGCGACATAATACGACGTCGCAAATAACGCACTACCGCCAAAAGCAAAAATGACCAGGTTAGTGTGTACTGGCCTGATACGACCGTACGTCAACCATGGGATTTCGAAGTTGAGCTGCGGCCAAATAAGCTGCAGCGCAATGAGTAACCCGACCCCCATGCCAACAACGCCCCAAAATACGGTCGCAATGGTAAACATTCGAACAACACCATAGTCGAATGCCTCAGTGCGAGCGCTGGTCGTTGGTTGGCTGGAAGTCCCTATGTGGACAGCGTCAGTAGTGCCCATTTGCTTCCCCTCTAACAAGTAATGAAAAACCCTTTACTTTACATAGACTACGCACGTAACTCTGTCGCCACAGTCTCACCCCGTGGCGCCAATTGTCAGTAAATATTCTATTTCGTGCGCTATTATTAAGTGCCATTCTACCCTAGGTAAAAACTAAATGACAAAAATCACATCATTTCCCTAGGTGTTTTAAACATCAACAAATCAATGCTTCTTGACCTCTGAGTTTTTGGCCTCATCCGTAGTGTTAGGGCGCTCTGAATTTTGTGTGTCTTCTTGGGCATCCACACTATCATCATCGCGCAAAATAGATTTGCCGGCTGAGTCCAAATCTTCGAACTGGCCCGAAAAAATTGCCCACCACAGCACCACGCCAATCACAAGCACAAATAAAATGCTGATAGGCAGCAACAGTAACAGCGATTCAAACATAACAGATTAAACCAGCGAATGAGGTGCTGCTGCGTGACCTACGCGCACACGCTGTCGGTAAACACGTATCGAATTGATCCCCACAGCAATAGAGGATACGAACATCGCAATCGCGGCCAGCCAGGGCTGTACCAAACCAACGGCAGCCAAGGGGGTCATCAAAAAATGCCAAGCAATTGAGCCGTGCAAATTTTGCAATGAGATCTTGCGTGTATTTTTGACCAACTCTTGAACCTCTGTCTCGCGCTGAGCGGGGCAAGCGCTCAAGCCTGATTGGGCGGCGGCCACAGCTGTTGGCACTGCCATGGATAAAGCACAAGGGCAACTCATGACGAACAAAGCCACCACAACAGCCAGTGCATGCTCAGGACGATAGATAAACCATACGATGCCCAGAGCAACTGCCAAACTTACTTGCACCACAATAAACCAAAACGCCAATCGGTTGGCATTTTGGGTGATATGCACTCTAAAGGCTTCTACGAGGCTGTATTGCTCACCTTGTTGGACAGAGCGGTCGACTGACTGTTGTGCGCACAGCTCTAAATATCGAGCCGTCATCAAAAATGCCACAAACATGGTGACCGAATCAAAATAAACCTCGCCCTGCCCTGTCCAAGTCGTGCGCACACTGGGGATAAAAGCAATAAGAATACCCACAGCGACTGGGATATCCATCCCGACGCGCCCCTGGCGAATGCTCAGCCAAGCCCCTCGCCAAATAGGTAAGGCGGAATACAAGATCACCGGCACGGTCAACATGAAACCGGCCCAATTCATTAAATAGATGGCCTTATCCAGAGTTTCCAGTGTCTCGGCAGACATTGACTGAGAGCGTAAGTACCCTGGAAAGGCAAACATCATGACTTGCATCATAGCAAGCCATGCAATCCCCAGCTGAGCCAGCATACGCCGACGCTCGCGCCGTTGCTCTGGTGCTAAATCAGCAGGGATTCTAAAGATAGAATACTTGCGCATAGTAAAAAAAAGCCCTTAAACATATATAGTTTAAGGGCATAAGACAACACACTACAAGTAAACCACTACTTTATTTGTTTTTTTGGACTTTCAGACAAACTGCAGACTGGTTTGGGCATTGCGCAGTACCGACCTGCCGACGGCACTGCGCCCTCCAGCTAAGTGATGACTCCCATCACTCGCGCTTACTAAGAGGTGGCAAATTGCGCTTCCTCAGTTGAACCAGTCAATGCAGTGGTAGACGACTCACCCTGCTCAATGACTTGGGTAACCGCATCAAAATAACCAGTCCCCACTTCGCGTTGGTGGCGAACGGCGGTAAAGCCACGTTCTGCAGCTGCAAACTCCCTTTGTTGTAAATCCACAAAGGCGCTCATGTGGTCACGAGCATAGCCATAAGCCAAATCAAACATGCCGTAATTTAGGGAGTGGAAACCTGCCAAGGTAATGAACTGGAACTTATAGCCCATCGCCCCTAGTTCGCGTTGGAAGCGGCGAATCGTGTCATCATCTAGGTTTTTCTTCCAGTTAAAGGAAGGTGAGCAGTTATAAGCCAACAGTTTACCGGGAAACTGCTTATGAATAGCTTCTGCAAACTGACGGGCATAGTCTAAATCAGGGGTAGAGGTTTCACACCAGATCAGATCCGCATAGGGAGCATAAGCCAACCCCCGAGATATCGCCTGTTCAATCCCTGCACGGGTGCGGTAAAACCCTTCTACGGTGCGTTCGCCCGTGATGAAAGGACGATCATTTTCATCAATATCACTGGTGACTAGGTCTGCTGCATCTGCATCAGTACGCGCCATGAGAATGGTGGGCACATTAAGCACATCAGCAGCCAAACGGGCAGCACTGAGTTTGGATACTGCCTCGCGGGTAGGCACCAATACCTTGCCCCCTAAATGGCCACACTTTTTAACCGAGGCCAACTGGTCTTCAAAGTGCACACCAGAGCAACCCGCACGAATCATCCCCTTCATCAACTCAAAGGCGTTTAATACACCACCAAAACCAGCCTCTGCATCCGCGACAATAGGCGCAAAATAATCCACATACCCTTCGTCACCAGGGTTTACCCCTTCGGACCACTGGATTTGGTCGCAACGGCGTAATGCATTATTGATACGTTCAGCGACCTTAGGTACGGAGTTGATGGGATATAAGGACTGGTCCGGATACATCTCACCCGCAATATTCGCATCCCCAGCCACCTGCCATCCAGATAGATAAATGGCCTTAAGACCCGCCTTGACCTGCTGCATGGCCTGGTTGCCCGTCAATGCCCCCAAAGAGTTGATAAAGGGTTCTTCATTAATATATTTCCAGAGCTTTTCTGCACCACGTCGGGCTAATGTATGCTCTTCAACCATCGAACCCTGTAAATTAACCACATCCTCAGCGCTGTAATCACGCTTAATGCCCTGCCATCTGGGGTTTTCTGCCCACTCCTTTTGCAAATCACGAATAGCGGTTTCTCGCTGGCTCATGGTGAACTCCTAAAACAATGGATAAAAAGAAAAAATAATTTCTGTGCTGTTTCCAGCTTTACATCCATTGTACGGAAATGCTGCTCAACAAGATACACTTATATCTTATACAAGACAGTATTTTATACCCTTAAAAATCAATAACTTATTAATTGCATTTCGTATTGCGGCAAGAAAAACCTTGTTATGAAATAACTTTTACGGCAGTGCAGCAAGTGAATTTCACATGGTAGAATGAGATTACCAAAATATGGAAAAACACCCTTTTCTGATTTGCAAAATAGGTTTTAAATGAGCACAGATTCACTCAACCAATCCCCTCTTGGGAAAGCTGTTGCATACAACGCACACTACGATCCAAAACTGCTGTTCTCCTTACCTCGCGCCACCCAGCGCGAGCAACTGCAGTTGCCGACCCAGTGGTATGGCCAAGATGTTTGGAATGCCTACGAGCTCTCTTGGTTAGGCCCTAATGGCTGCCCACAGGTGGCATTGGCCCGCTTTACTCTGCCTCATGACAGTCCCTGCCTGATTGAGTCCAAATCACTCAAGCTTTATCTCAATTCTTTTAACGAAACCCAATTTGATGACTGGCAAGAGGTGCAACGCACCTTAGAAAAAGATCTTAGCGCTACCGCTCAAAGCTCAGTCCAAGTGCAGCTCTTTACGGTAGATGTCGCCCCCAGCGCGCAGATCACCCCCTTACAGGGCATACGCATTGATGACGCGCCTTTTGAACAGCGCTTATCTCACCCCATACCCACCCATTTACGCTGTACGGATGAAACCGTTGAGAACGAGACCTTGGTTTCTCATTTATTAAAATCTAATTGCCTCATTACCCAACAACCTGACTGGGGCAGTCTGCTCATCCGCTATAGCGGCCCTAAAATAGATCGGGGTCGGCTGCTGGAATATATTGTTTCTTATCGCAGCCACAATGAGTTCCATGAACACTGTGTCGAGCGTATTTTTTGTGATTTGCTCAACCAATGCAACCCACAAACGCTTCATGTACAGGCTCTGTACACACGTCGCGGAGGTTTAGACATTAACCCATGGCGCAGTACAGAAAATCGCGCACCCATCCCACTGCGCAGCACGCGTCAGTAGCCGATATTGGGCCCACACAATGATCTACGTGGTGCCGTTAAAACAACGTCGCCGCAGCAATCATAGGCGCATCAAGCGTATTCGGGCTGCACCTGGCGTTGCTGCTGTTGTGCTGCATAAGCCACATAGACCGCGAGCAGCGCCGAAATCACAAAGGCCAATGCGGCACCATACCAAGGGCCGCGCTCTATTTGGGCATCGACCAAGTACCCAAAGACAGCTGGCGCCACCGATGCGCCCACATCCATCCCTGAATAGACCAGACCATAAATCGTCCCGGTCGCCCCCTTAGGTGCCACGCGCCGGATCAACATATCACGTGAAGGCGCGGCCACCCCGGAACAAAAACCGGCGAGTGCGACCAACCCCATCGCTGCCCAGCCAGGCACCACAGAAAATGCCAGTAAGAGCAAAATGAGCCCAGCAAATACTAAAGAAACAAAAACAATGCGCTCAGAACGAGCACTGGCCCCGGCTAAAAATCCCCCTGCAATCATGCCGACAGCGGCAGTCACCATATAAGCAGACAAACTGAAACTAGAAAGCATTTCGGATAGGCGATAGACCGTTGACATCAGTGGGATGGTGTAGTTCTGCACGGCGGACAAGGCCACAGAAGAAAAGGCAAAGAATAAAAAAGCCCCCCACAGCGCCGGCTTTTTAACGATGGCAATCACCGTTTGCCATACTGTATGCTCTGATAAATCATCCGCCGTTTCTGTTTTGGCAGCCTTGCGTTGTTCCGCCTCAAGTGTTTGCTGCAAAGCGGGCTGCGCCCCACTGAGCAAATGCCGCCCCAATAATGCAAAGCAATAAATCACCAGCACCAGCATGCCGGCCCCGAAAGCCGCGGCACGCCAACCCCACCACATCGCCAAGGTGGTGATGAAAATAGGCGCCAGCGCCCACCCCAAATTGCCCGTTAAACCATGCACACTAAATGCATGGCCTAGCCGCGCGGGACTGACGCGTTGATTAATAATGGAATAATCCACTGGGTGATAAACAGAGTTACCTGCCCCCCCAATGACTGCAGCCGCCAGCAACATCCAATAGTTTTGTGAGACGGCGATCAACACGCCGGCGATCACAAAAGAAAGTAGCCCAAAATGCAGCACCGGCATCGGCCCAATGCGATCCACAATAAACCCTGACGAAGCTTGCCCTATCCCGGAGACAAAGAAAAAAGCAGTCACCAGAAAACCCAGCTGTAAATAATCAAAGCCAAAGGCTTGGTTTAAATACAGGAATAAAGTAGGGAAGACCAACTGAAAAAAATGCGAGCTGCCATGAATGGCCCCAATCAATGAGATTAGCAACCAATCATTGCGCCGCAGCAGCTGTTCGGGATTATCGGAATGCATTGCTACACGCCCTTTTTAACGAGTTCTGGCCACGCCTTGCGTAAATAATAAAACATCGACCATAAAGTCAGTATCGCTGCTACCACTATTAACACTTTTCCAATCAAGAATAAAGGAACATCATACAGTGGCTGCGCGTACAGCAAGCACGGGATAGAAATCATCTGAGCAGCAGTTTTAAATTTACCCAGCCAATGCACCGCCACACTCCCACTGGCGCCGAGCTTAGCCATCCATTCGCGTAAGGCTGAAATAGTAATCTCGCGGCCAATAATAATGAAAGAAACCACCGGATCAATGCGCCCCAAATACAGCAAGATCAATAACGCGGCGGTCACCATTAATTTATCGGCCACGGGATCCAAAAAAGCACCAAATGCGGTGGTTTGCTTCCAGCGACGCGCTAACCAGCCATCCAACCAGTCAGTGACAGCGGCCAATATAAAAATAACTGCGGCAATACAATCACGTATCGGTTCAGCCAACCATTGGTGCGGCACAAAATACAGCAGTAAAAATAACGGAATAACGACGATACGGAGCCACGTCAGGGCCAAAGGAAAATTAAAATGCATAATCTTTCACTATTTAACGCAAGGCATGATAAATGCGCTCAGCCATTGCCTTAGAAATCCCCTCAACCGCACAGAGATCTTTGATGCTGGCATTAGCCACACCAGAAAAGCCGCCAAAGCGTGCCAGCAAACGCTGGCGGCGCTTGGGCCCCACCCCCGGGATATCCTCGAGCCGCGAGCTGTTACGGGCCCGTGCACGCCGCGCCCGCATCCCCGTAATGGCAAAACGGTGCGCCTCATCGCGTATTTCCGCGACCAACATCAGCGCGGGGTGATGCCCCCCCAGCTCGACGGACGGCCGTCCGTCGCCAAAATACAAGGTCTCTAATCCCGTCTGCCGTTGCTCTCCTTTGGCAACAGCCACCAAATAATCAGGGGCCAAGCCCAACTCAGCAAACACCTCTTTGGCGCTGCTCAACTGCCCTTTCCCACCATCAATCAGGACCACATGTGGCATCTCTGTGCCTTGCTCAACCACATGTTCATAGCGCCTTTTGAGGACCTGCCGCATCGCTGCATAATCGTCGCCTGCCTGTATGCCGACTATGTTATAACGGCGATATAAAGACGGCTGCATCTGGCACTGGGTGTATACCACACAGGATGCCTGTGTTGCCTCACCCGCGGTATGACTAATATCAAAGCACTCTACGCGTAAAGACTCAAGTGCCGTTTCCTCAATGTCTAGCTGGAGCTCGTCCACCAGTGCACGGGCCCGCTGCACCTGCGATAAAGTCTCGCCTAAATGCCGTTCTATGGCCAATCGTGCATTCTTTTGTGCCTGCTCTAGCCAAGCACGGCGCACCCCTTGAGGCTGCGTCATCACACGCACACTCTTTTGGTGCTGTTCTTGCAATAACTCGATCACACCTTGGGTATCCAAAGCATGTGAGCAAATTAATACATCAGGTAAAGGTCGTTCTATATAGTGCTGGGCAACAAAAGCATTTAAAACTTCATTGGGGCTCTCTTGCTCGGCTTGGCGAGGGAAAAAAGCCCGATCCCCTAAGTGCCGGCCCGCGCGGATCATGGCTAAATTGACACAAAACTGATTGCCCTGCTGCTCAACCACCAAGACATCTGCATCAATGGGGTTTTGTGCCTCCATCGTCTGCTGGTGCAATACCGCGGCCAACGCACGCATCTGATCTCTGTAAACAGCTGCTTGCTCATAGGCAAATTCATTGGCCGCATCCTGCATTTTATTTTCTATTTCGGTCAGCACATCGGTGGTGTGCCCCTCTAGAAAACGTACAGCCCGTGCCACATCTGCTTGGTAGTCGGATAATTCGATGGCGCCCACACATGGGGCAGAGCAGCGGTTAATCTGGTATAGCAGACAGGGACGCGAACGGTTGGCATACACCCCATCTTCGCAGGTCCGCAAACGAAACACGCGCTGCAAAATTTGTAATGTCTCGCGTACTGCCCAAGCATTAGGGTAAGGCCCAAAAAAACGCCCCCCCTTGTTGGTTGCCCCACGATAATAAGCAATTCGCGGTGCCTCGTGATCACTGACTTGCAAATAGGGGTAAGACTTATCATCCCGAAAGAGGATGTTATAGCGCGGCTGTAGTTGCTTGATGAGATTATGCTCAAGCAATAACGCCTCGGCCTCGCTTTGTGTGATGGTGACCTCAACGCGCGCAATTTGTGTGATCATGTGCGCAATCCGCGGCCCGTGATTACTCGACCTAAAATAAGAACTGACCCGTTTTTTCAAATCACGCGCTTTGCCCACATACAATACCCGCCCTTGTTCATCTAAATGACGGTAGACCCCGGGTAAATTAGGCAGCTGGCGTAGAAAAGTGTCGCGATCGAAGTTCTTGTGCATAGCGATAGTACTCATCGTCTTGGAGCTCCTCCCAGCTCATGGAAAAGGCATTGGGCTTGAGCGCCTGAATCCGCTGTCGGGATAGCTCTGGCATTTGATAGTTTAAACCCGCCAGCAGTTGATCTGCACGGTCTGGATCATTGCATACTAAAACCATATCACAACCTGCCCCCAGGGCGGCTTGCGCGCGTTGGACAATGCCCCCGGCGACCGAGGCACCCTCCATGCTCAGATCATCTGAAAAAATAACTCCGTTATAAGCCAACGAACGTCGTAATACACGCTGCAACCAGTGCGGTGAAAACCCTGCTGGCTGATGGTCAACTTCAGGATAAATAACATGTGCAGGCATCACCGCAGATAGTAAGGTCCCACTTAGCCACCGATACGGGACCACATCCTCGTCTAAAATCTCGTTTAAATAACGGTCATCAACCGGCACACCCACATGAGAGTCGACACTCACCGCCCCATGCCCCGGGAAATGCTTGCCACATGCTGCCATGCCCGCCTTCTCCAAACCATGAATTAGAGACTCAGCCAGTCGAGTGACAATATCGGGATCGCGGTGAAAAGAGCGACTGCCAATGACTTCACTCACGCCATAATCCAAATCTAATACCGGCGTAAAGCTCAAATCAACCCCACAAGCACGCAACTCAGCGGCCAAAATAAACCCAACCGCCTGAGCAACCGTCACCGCCTCCTCGGGGTTTTCTTCGAATAACTTGCCCAATGCACGCATGGCAGGCAAATGGGTGAACCCATCGCTTTGGAAGCGCTGTACGCGACCGCCTTCATGATCAACGGTGATTAGCAACCCCGGGCTGCGCAAGGCATTAATTTCAGCGCACAACGCGGTCAACTGAGCACGATCCGTAAAATTGCGGCTAAATAAAATCACCCCTCCAACCAAGGGATGTTGCAAACGCGCCCGTTCGGCATCCGTCAGCGTCCCACCTTGTATGTCCACCATCACAGGCCCCAACGGCAGGTTTAAACTCGTCATAAAAACTCCGATTACAAAACAAAAGGGTTTAGCTGGCCAAAGCCTCAATCACCGCAAAAGCCATCACCAAATCAGACTCGTCTGTCAGACTAATATGTGCGGGACCAAAACGCTCTCGATACCAAGCATCGAGCTCAGGGGCCAATACCACCTGGGGCTTGCCGCTGGGCGCATTGAGCGTTTGCATGCGCGACCAAGCCATCGGCATGCGCATCCCCAGGCCGATGGCCTTGGAAAAGGCTTCTTTGGCGGCGAATCGAGTCGCTAAATAACGCATCCCACGCTGATGATGGCGCTGCCAACGGCGCATAAACACCTGCTGCTCTTGCGGCCCCAAGATGCGACGGACAAACTTTTGCCCAAAGCGTTCATAGGTCGACTCAATACGTGAGATATAGGTAATATCCGTACCGATGCCGCCGATATGCATCCCGTTTAAGGTCATTGGTTCATATAAAAATTAAGGGTTATTTAACACGGCCTGTGAGAGGGACACCAATCAATGGCCCCTCTCAAGCCACTCACAACTTAATAAAATGCTCGCGGTAATGCTTTAACTCGGCAATGGATTCGTAAATATCTGCCAAAGCCTCATGCTTGCCTTCTTTTTTAAAACTGCTCACCACCTCGGGCTTCCAACGCTTTGCCAACTCTTTGAGGGTACTGACATCCAGATTACGATAATGGAAAAAAGCCTCTAAGCGTGGCATATAACGATACATAAAGCGTCGGTCCTGGCTGATGGTGTTGCCGCACAGGGGCGAAGTGTTTTCTTTAACGTGCTGACGCAAAAAATCCAAGAGCTGTTCCTCAGCCTCTGATTCTGTTAATGTGGATTTTTTTACTTTTTCAATCAGACCACTACGGCCATGCGTTGACTTATTCCAATCATCCATGGCGTCAAGTAATTCATCGCTTTGGTGAATGACCAATACCGGGCCCTCGGCAACGACGTCTAGGTTGGCCTCGGTGACGACCACTGCCACCTCAATGATGCGCTCCTTATTGGGATCGAGCCCTGTCATCTCCATATCGAGCCAAACTAAACGTTGTGCTACAGAAGTCATATAATATACCTTTAAGTGTGCAGAGATTTTTAAACGATGTTTACCATTTTATTTGTTGCGTTTCTCATTGCTGACAACCTACTGCGACTCATCCTCTCAATGAGGCAGATTCGCTATGTGTCGCGCCACCGCAACCAGGTGCCCCAAGAGTTTGCCCACCATATTAATCTCAAGAGCCACCAACGGGCAGCCGACTATACAATTCGACGCACCAAAACCTCTATTGTAGAGCGGTTAGTCGATGCTATTTTACTGCTGGCTTTAACCCTCTTGGGCGGGTTACAAGCCATCGATCTCTATCTGGGCCGTGCCATCGATAACGAATTATTGCGGCAACTACTCTTATTAGGGTCAGTATTCCTAATCAGTGGGATTGTACAACTGCCTTTTAGTCTGTGGCGAATATTTAAAATAGACGAGTCCTTTGGCTTTAACCGCATGACGCTGCCCCTTTTTGTGACCGATACACTCAAAGGTCTTTTAGTGGCGTTGATTCTCGGCACCCCCTTGGTCGCAGCCGTCCTCTATGTGATGGACCATGCACCGCAACTATGGCCAATCTGGGCGTGGGTCATTTGGGTGGGATTTAGTTTTTTTATCATGTGGCTCTTTCCACATGTCATCGCCCCCTTGTTTAACCGTTTTGAGCCGCTACAACAAGGCGCCCTCAAAGAGCGCATAGAGGCGCTGGCCGAACGCTGCCAATTTGCCCTTAATGGCTTATTCGTGATGGATGGCTCTAAGCGCAGCGCCCATGGCAATGCCTACTTTACAGGTCTGGGCAAAAATAAGCGCATTGTCTTTTTTGACACCCTTTTAAACCGCTTAAATGATGATGAGATCGAGGCCGTCCTAGCGCATGAGCTGGGCCATTTCAAGCATCGGCACATTGTTAAACGATTGGTCATTAACATGCTGATTGCCTTGGGCTTCTTATTATTGCTCGGCTGGCTGAGCCAACAAGTCTGGTTTTATACAGACTTAGGGGTGATTCCCCAATTTGGTCGCTCAAACAGCGGCCTGGCCTTGACTCTATTTTTCTTGGTCATGCCCGTATTTACCTTTTGGTTAGGCCCTCTGTTTAGCCTGCTATCGCGCAAGGATGAATACGAGGCTGATCAGTTTGCGGCCCAACAAAGCTCGGCAACCGCACTCATCAGCGCTTTGGTTAAGCTCTACGATGACAATGCCGCCACATTGACCCCTGATCCCGCGCATTCGGCTTTTTATGATAGCCACCCTCCTGCGCTTTTACGCATACAACATCTAAAAAAATATGTCAGCCAACCAACCACCGCTTAAAGGGCGAATTATTGCCACCTTTGGGCGTAATTTCATTGCACGTTGCTGCACCAGCGCCCAACAATATCAGTGCTATACCCGCGGCAAACGCACCGGTGTAGCGATTGGTGATTATGTTTTATTGACACCCCAAGGAGATCAACAAGCCGCTATAGAAAAAACCCTGGAACGCAAAAACCTGCTCTATCGTTCCGATAATCACCGCTCAAAACTCTTTGCGGCCAATTTCGACCGGCTACTATTTGTACTGGCACCCGAACCTGATTTTTCCCTTGATTTGGCTGGGCGCGCCTATACCGCTGCCATTAATGCGGGGGTAGAGATGCACATTATCCTCAACAAGGCTGATTTGCCCACAGCCGAGCAGGCCAGAAAAAAACTACAGCCGCTACAGGGCATCGACATCCCCATCATTGAAACCAGCATCCATCATCCCGAGCAGCTGAAAAACACACTGTTGCCGCTGCTAAAAGATAAAAGTAGCCTGCTGCTCGGGCAAAGCGCGATGGGCAAATCGAGCATTCTTAATGTATTGGTGCCCGATGCCCAAGCCCAAACCCGCGCACACTCCCAAGCACTGGGTACGGGGCGGCACACCACTACCGACAGTCGTTTATATGATTTGCCCAACCAATGGGGATATATTATCGACTCTCCTGGGTTCCAGTCGTTTGGATTAGCGCATTTAGAGCTCGAGCACTTGCTCAAAGGTTTTCCAGACTTTTACGAGGCGCTACAAAACTGTCGTTTTTATAATTGCACCCACCGTCATGAGCCGGGCTGCGGGATCTTGGCCGCCAAAGATGCTGGCCACATCAACCCTCAGCGCTACCAACTCTATTGCCGCCTGATTGCCGAATTAGAGGCGCGCCCTGCCTACTGAGGGATTGCTTGATGGGCAGCTGACCCTGAGGTCAAGCACCCAAATGCACCTCTGCCGCGGATAAGTAATGATAAAGGTTGCGCACGACAGCTGCAGTCGCCCCCCAAATGCACCGTCCCTCCCAATCAATAGAGAAATAAACAGCCTCTTGGGCGTTATAGTAGGGTAATTTGTGGATACGGTGCTGCTGCGGATCCATCAATTGTGCCAATGGAACCGAAAAAATCTCGGCCACCTCATCAGGATTCGCCTGCAGTTTATACCCCGGATGCACCATACTCACCACCGGTCGCATCGCAAATCGGCTATTGGTCAGAAAAATAGGCTGCTCGGCCAATGGCTCGAGATACTGAGGCTCGATACCCACCTCTTCGTGGGTCTCTCTAAGGGCAGCAGCGACTGCACTCGCATCGGTCTGATCGACCCTGCCGCCTGGAAAACTCACTTGCCCAGCATGATGTGAAAGCTCGTCTGAGCGCCGGGTAAAAATGATGTGGGGCTCAGATTCGCGCTCGACAATAGCGACACAGACGGCCGAGCGAATGAGATTGGGCTCGTCTTCAAAACGTTGCACAAAAGCATGCGCATAGCGTGGCTCGATTTGCCACTGTATTTTGTCTTGAGCCCCAAAAGCTGCTCGCACAAAATCCAAGTTTAGAAGGTTGGGGCTTAAAGGTTTTAGGTCGCAAAAACCCACGGTGGGTTGTGCGGCGGGATCAAAAGACACATGGGATCGGGATACCTGTTTATGCTTCATTGATATTCCTCTTTACCCCATAATAACAAAAAAGCACCCTATGGGTGCTTTTTTGGGACTCATGCAATGAGTGCAGTATTATTTTTTGTCGGCGCGGCGTACGAGCTTTTCCTTAATACGTGCAGCCTTACCAGAGCGATTACGCAGGTAGTAAAGCTTGGCGCGACGGACAGCACCACGACGTTTTACCTCGATACTGTGGATATGAGGGGAATATAATTGGAAGGTCCTTTCTACGGATTCGCCCGAGGAAATCTTGCGCACGATAAAAGAGGAGTGTAGGCCGCGATTGCGTCTGGCAATCACAACACCCTCAAAGGCCTGTACCCGCTTGCGGGTGCCTTCGACTACGTTGACGTTAACCACAACGCTATCCCCGGGACCAAACTCAGGAATGGTTTTGCCCTCGGTCAGGCGTTGCATCTCTTCTTTCTCTAAAACTTCGATGATATTCACTTTATAGCTCCGATGTCATCTTAAACAGGCAAGTTGTTCATGTTAAATGGGTGCCTGATAGAGGATGAAACGATAGATAATAACATGCTAACCCTTAAAATACCAAGGCTAAGCATGCCCTAACCGAGGCGTACCGCACTCTTTGCGATAAAACCACAAAGTCATCCCGCGCGTACCGCGCCAAACCAACGTCCATCTATGGGCAAAAAACTGCCTCTAAAAACCTGCTGCAAAACCTAGCCACATCAAACCAAATAAAGACCCCCCCCACAGCAACACAGCAATGGCATCTAGCGCCATTTGAAAACGGCGCTGCTGTCGATGCTCTGAATCCATATCAAGCGCAATACGGCCCTGAGCACACAACCCGTGGTGGTAAATCTCATCCATAAAATTAGACTCTATAGGCGATGAGTCTGTATAGGCGGGTGAGATAGTCATTGAATCTGTGGTCAATGCCGCGCTATCTGCTGTTGCCCTGATTCGAGCTGGCATAAAGAAGGAAAAAAGTCGCATTAGCATAACCCCCTCCTAAAGGATAAGACTGAAATAATCACAGCCATCAAAGCTGTTTACCTATACAGTACTGTATAAAAATTCAGCTGGTTGCGCAACTTTCTTCAAATGAGTGTGCGTTTTCCGCAAAAAAAACCCATTCCGAAGAATGGGTTTTTAAAATTGCGCGCCAAGTTAAAGACGACTGAAAGGTAGTCGCCCCACTGGTCAGCGTGCTCGTGGCAGCATTGGTTAGAGCGCCTCAATAAGCTCAGGCACAGCCTCGAACAGATCGGCGACGAGACCATAATCAGCCACACTAAAAATAGGGGCCTCAGGATCTTTGTTAATGGCCACGATGATCTTGGAGTCTTGCATCCCGGCTAAATGCTGGATAGCCCCAGAAATACCGACGGCAATATATAATTGCGGCGCAACGATCTTACCTGTCTGACCGACCTGCCAATCATTAGGTGCGTAGCCGGCGTCTACTGCAGCGCGAGATGCCCCAACAGCTGCGCCAAGCTTAGCTGCCAGATCGTCGATCAATTTAAAGTTTTCAGCACTACCCAAGCCTCTGCCACCAGAGATAACGATGTCTGCAGCCGCTAAGTCTGGACGATCGCTTTGGGCGATCTCGCGACCTACAAAACGGCTCAGGCCGCTATCAGCGACGGCATCAATGCTCTCAACGTCCGCTGTGCCGCCCTCGGCAGCCACTGCATCAAATGCGGTCGTGCGCACGGTCAGCACTACCTTGTCGTCAACGCATTGCACGGTCTCTAAGGCATTACCGGCATAAACGGGGTGTGTAAACGTGTCGGCCGCTAACACCTCGGTAACATCAGAAACCTGTGCAACATCGAGCAAAGCAGCGACGCGTGGTGCAACGTTTTTCCCAAAAGTTGTGGAAGGGAACAAAATATGCTGATAGGCATCAGCAAGGGCCAGCACCTGCTTGGAAACATTTTCTGCCAAGCCATGCTCTAATCCATCACCCTCGGCCAGAAAAACCTTTTCAACCCCAGCCACTTTGGCCGCCTCATCAGCAACGGCTTGGGCGCCCTTACCAGCAACTAGCACATGGATAGGACCATCGAGTTTCTGAGCAGCTGCGACAGTATTCAGGGTCGCCGCATTCAAGCTTTGATTATCGTGTTCAGCAATAACTAATACGGACATATTAAATTACCTTTGCTTCGTTCTTTAGTTTTTCAACCAATGTGGCGACATCCTCAACGATGACCCCAGCTTGACGTACTGGCGGCTCGGTAACCTTTTGGGTTTTGAGACGGGGGGTAACGTCCACGGATAATTCCTCGGGCGTGATGGTATCAAGCGGCTTTTTCTTGGCGCGCATGATATTAGGCAAGGTGACATAGCGTGGCTCGTTAAGACGCAGGTCTGTGGTCACAATGGCGGGCAGATTGATCTCTAAAGTCTCTAGACCCCCATCAATCTCACGCGTCACTTGGGCCTTTTGATCCTCAAGCGTGATCTCGCTGGCAAAGGTGGCCTGTGCCCAATCCAGCAAAGCAGCCAGCATTTGCCCAGTTTGGTTGGCGTCGTCATCAATCGCCTGCTTGCCCATGATCACTAGGCCAGGCTCCTCTTTTTCAACCAGTGCTTTTAACAGCTTGGCAACGGCCAAAGGCTGTAATTCAGCTTCTGTATCGACGTGAATTGAGCGATCTGCGCCAATTGCCATTGCGGTACGTAAGGTTTCCTGCACGGGCTTGGCACCGCAAGAAACAGCGATAATTTCGCTGACCAATCCTTTCTCTTTGAGACGGACGGCCTCTTCAACAGCAATTTCATCAAAGGGGTTCATGGACATTTTGACATTGTCGGTATCAACCCCCGTTTGATCTGACTTTACGCGGATCTTGACGTTGTGATCCACAACGCGTTTGACGGGTACTAAAACCTTCATCCGGTTCTCTCCAAAAGCTAGAAACTTTCAAACAAGCAAGGCTAAAAAGAGATTTGAATCGATGGTCTGTTGCACCAACCCCAAGACCCTTTAGCCACTTAAATACGGCCTACAGTATAACAAATTGCATCGCTTTCACAGGGCTAACCCCTATAAAATTACTCAGCCTACGTACTCTAGGGCGCTACGAATTAAAACAAAAACATTTATAAGAGCCCTTGAACCCCAACCTCAAATCGCTGATACTTTCTAATTTCATCCCTAGAGATAGCATCGAATCATGTGGCTGACCCTTTCGCGCATTATCCTATCGCTCGGCACCTGCTTGTTTGCTGCCTGCAGCACCCCCACTCAGACCGCCCAATCAGAGAGTCTCTCTGCCCCAGCGACGAGTGTAGCCGCCCAAATGAGCGAGGGCACTGATAAGAAAAATAAAACCTCGGCTCGCACGCGCACACAAAAGTCGACACCAGAAACAGCCCAACCTCTAAATGCCGCCCCAAATAAACCAAAAAATAGTCCACTCTTTGTACCTTTTCGGCAAGATTTTGTGCAAGAAGATGGCCAGCTGAGCCCCTATCTCAAGCAATGGGCACTCCACCTAACAGAGCAAAGGCGCCTGCCCTACCCGATGGTAGAAGAGCTCCTCCAGCAAATTAGATATGAGCCCCAAGTCATTCAACTCATGACCCCAACTAAAGGACAGCAGGGCAAACGTAGTTGGACCGCCTATAGAGAGCGCTTTACAGACAAAACGCGCATCGACCAAGGGCTAAGCTTTTGGCAGCAACACCAAGACAGCATCGAGGAAACCGCTCGGCACTACCAGGTCCCAGCCTCTATTTTGGTCGCCATTATTGGCGTTGAAACCATCTACGGCGGCTATATGGGTGACTTTAGCGTACTCAATGCCCTAGCAAATTTGGGGTTTGGGTATCCTGACCCTGAGCGGCCTGAACGGGCCGCGATGTTCCGCAATCAACTGGCGGATTTGATTGAATTACATTACCAAGGGAAATTAGACGCCAGCACGGCACGGGGTTCTTTTGCCGGTGCCATGGGGCTGCCCCAATTTATGCCCACTAGCATCAAGCAGTGGGCAATAGATGCTGAGGACAAAGGGCACATCGACCTATTTCGCTCGGTGCCCGATGCCCTAGCGTCTGTGGCCAACTTTTTAAACCACCACGGGTGGCAGGCCCAACGGCCCGTTTTTATAGAGGTGGATATTCCCGCGAATGATCAGATCGCGGCCAATGTTGATGGTGGACTCAGCCCCACCTTAGCGTGGGCAGACCTACAAGGCATCTTGGATTTACCTGAGCCCCCTACCGCCTATGCTGAACAAAAACTCGGGCTCATTGATTTGCCCGATCAAGTCAACCACACTGTGGAATACCGCCTGGCCACCGCCAATTTTTTTGCGGTGACAGAATATAATCGCAGCTATTTTTACGCCAGCGCGGTTGCAGATCTTGCCTGTGCCCTAGAGCGGCGCCATTATCAGCGCCAAAGCTGTTCTCTATGGGCACAACCAGCGGCGATGTAACCTGCGCAGCAGTGCTGGTTATGGATTGAATACCCCGGTGGACAAATACCGGTCGCCTCGATCGCAGACGATAAACACAATAGTGGCATTTTTCACTGTTTGGGCGACACGCAAGGCGGCAATTAAAGCGCCCGCCGAAGAAATGCCCGCAAAAATCCCCTCTTGGCTGGCCAAACGGCGTGCCATATCTTCGGCCTCCTGCTGACCAATCAATTCAAATGCATCAATTTGGGTGGGATCATAAATCTGCGGCGCGTACTCTTCGGGCCACTTACGTATCCCGGCGATTTGCGCCCCTTCGGCGGGCTGGGCGCCCACTACCTGCACCTGAGGATTTTTTGTGCGCAAATAATTGCCCACCCCCATAATGGTGCCCGTGGTCCCCATCGCACTCACAAAGTGCGTCACCTGCCCTTGGGTTTGCTGCCAAATTTCAACCCCAGTGCCGTCTATATGCGCCTGCGGGTTATCAAAATTAGCAAATTGGTCAAGCACAATACCCCGGCCTTCGGATTGCATTTGCAAGGCCAGATCCCGTGCATACTCCATGCCCCCCTTTTCCTCGGGGGTGAGAATCAACTCAGCCCCGTAAGCCGTCATTGAAGCACGTCGCTCTAGAGAGAGGTTATCAGGCATGATGAGAATCATCTTGTAGCCACGCACCGCTGCAATCATGGCTAAAGCAATGCCCGTATTACCACTGGTCGCCTCAATGAGCGTATCCCCAGGTTTAATTTGTCCGCGTTCTTCGGCACACCGAATCATGGATAAGGCAGGACGATCCTTGACCGAGCCGGCGGGGTTGTTGCCCTCGAGCTTGGCCAAAATCACATTGCTCTCGTCTATCCCATCCTGAAAAGGAATGCGCTGCAAGCGCACCAAAGGGGTATGACCAATAGTGTCTTCGACAGTTGGATAGCTGGGTTTCATAGTTAGATACTCTACTGATTTATTGGGTGACTCATTCGTGTTCGGCATCTGGGTCCTGTGCGACCAGGCCGGCCTCTTGTAAGGCCTCAAGCTTTTTGGGCCCAATCCCTCTCACTCTAGCAGACAGATCTTGTAAAGAGGTAAAAGCCCCACCCCGCTCACGCTCTTCGACAATGGTCTCTGCCGTTTTAGGACCAATGCCCGGCAAACGTTGTAGTTCAGCATGACTGGCCTGATTCAGATCAACCGCCACCACCGGCAACGTATAGATAAATAAGAAGCTCAGCAGTAAGATGCCACGCAATGCGGAGCGGTAAGATTTAAATCCAGCCTTTTGTTGTTGTCTAAACATAATATCCCCCTTGATAAATACACATCAATAACATTCATAGTGCGCAGGCCATTCTTGGCGACTGCATCAAACCATCCATGTTTATTGTGTGCTGCCCACCGGCAGTTTTCTAGAGGAAAGGGATACTTAGACTAGGCTGCTTTTATCCTTTCTGGGTGTCATATAGCGCACGCACATAATGCTCTACCCCCTGCTCTACCGTTGCAAACTCATCGGTATAGCCCGCAGCACGTAAATGGCTGAGATCAGCTTGGGTATGGCTTTGGTAACGGCCCTTGAGGTCATCCGGGAAGGGGATATAGCGCAGCAACTCTTGGTCAACCATGGCTTGCAAGTCTAAAGCAGGCTCACCACGCAAGGCGCGCATCGTATTGACAACTGTTTTGGCGATGTCATTGAATGGTTGAGCACGTCCTGTGCCGCAATTATAAATGCCGGACAGTTGTGGGTTATCCAAGAAAAATAAATTCACGCGCACAGCATCATCGACAGCAATAAAATCACGTGCCTGCTCTCCAGCTGCATAACCGTCCCACCCGCCAAAAAGGCGGACAAAGCCCTCTTTTTCATACTGCATCATATTGTGCAATGCCACAGAAGCCATACGCCCCTTGTGCTGCTCGTTTGGACCGTACACATTAAAATAGCGCAACCCGACGACCGGCGCTGTGAGCTCTTTTAAATGGCGGCGCAGTATTTGGTCAAAAAGAAATTTGGAATAACCGTACACATTGAGGGGTGCTTCATGCTCACGTGCCTCAGTGTAATTTGGGCCTGCCCCATAAACGGCTGCCGAAGAAGCATAAATAAAGGGAGTTTTAGTCGCCTGACTATATTCAAACAGCTCTAAGGTCACGCGATAGTTATTATCCATCATATAACGGCCATCTTGCTCGGTGGTGTCAGAGCACGCCCCCTGATGGAAGATGGCAGTGATGGCAGGCAATGCCCGCTTTCGCACTAACTCGCGAAACACATCCTTGTCTATATAGTCAGCAATTTCACAGTGCACCAGGTTTTTAAATTTTTCGCCCTGCTGCAAGTCATCAACGACCAATATATCTGTAATACCGCGTTCATTTAAACCTTTGACGATATTGCTGCCGATAAAACCAGCGCCACCCGTGACAATAAACATTTTTATCCCCTTTATCGCAACTCTTGGGCGGTCACCACAGAGGTGCCTAATTTACCCACTACAATTCCACCAGCCCGATTGGCCCAGTACATGGCCTCTACCCAATCTAAACCTGCCCCTTTGGCCACCGCCAAAGTGGCCAGCACCGTATCACCCGCACCCGAGACATCAAAAACCTCTTTGGCTTGTGCATCCACATGGTGACGCGCACTGTCTAAATAAATAGTCATTCCCTGCTCCGAGCGCGTGATCAGCAGCGCCTCGAGTTGTAGGCGCTGACGCAATTGCTGAGCACGTGTCTCGAGCTCGGACTCAGAATGCCAGCGCCCTACTGCCTCGCGTACCTCATCACGATTAGGGGTAAGCAAACTGGCCCCCTGATAGCGTTGATAGTCATCCCCTTTGGGGTCAACCAAAATAGGAATATTTTCCTGACGTGCTATTTGAATGAGTTGCTGCACCTCTTTGAGTGCGCCTTTAGCGTAATCCGAAAGCACCACAATATCGTGCCCTCTGAGCTGTTCTTTCATACGTTGCTGTACATTGCCCAGCGCAGCTGGGCTGGGATCCTGCTCAAAATCAACTCGGATTAATTGCTGCTGACGACCGATGACGCGCAACTTGAGTGTGGTGGGCCGCTGGGCATCGGTGATCATTTGCTCGTGAATCCCCTCACCTTGTAGTAGCTCACGAGTGATTTGGCCATCCTGATCATCACCCACCAAGCCAATCAAGGTTGCTTGCGCCCCCAGCGCAACGACGTTACGGGCAACGTTGGCAGCGCCCCCTAAACGATCCTCTGCACGAACCACATGGACCACGGGCACTGGAGCTTCGGGGGAAATGCGCTCGACCTGGCCAAACCAATAACGATCCAGCATCACGTCGCCAATAATTAAAACCTTAACTTTTTGCGCCTCTCGGTCAGGGAAAGACCTCATGGATGCTCCTCTAACAACAATGGCGGATAACTCTCCCAATGATTACAACCGGGGCATTGCCAATAATAAGTACGCGCCTCAAAACCACATTCCTGACAAGCATAGCGGTCCAATCGCTGGGTATGCTTATGAATCAACCGGCGCAATAACTCTAGATCAGCACCGGCAGCCACCTCTTTGGTCAATGCCTCATCAACGATGTCCTGAACGGCACTCGAGACCTGTTGGTCTTTTTCAGCGCTCAACTCAACCTCAAGCATACGATCTAAGGCCAATAAAGAGGGCGTGCCTCGTAAGGCCTTGCGCGCAAAACGCCATGCCTCGAGTGGCCCACTGCGTGCACGCAACACCCTAAACAAGACATTAAACACCATCAGGTTGGGGTGTTGATTAAAATGCGTGCGCAGCACCTCAACCCCTTCATCGACCTGACCTAAGGCCTCGTAGCACCGCATTAAAGGGGCAGCCACCAAACCTGAGTACATCGGCGCAAAATTTAAAATAGGCTCAAGCTCATCTCGCTGCTGCTCAAGCTTTTCCTCTTTTTCTGCCCACAACGCTCGGAGCAGCGAAATGCGCACCTTGGCCCCTAAAGTACAATCACCTGCGAGCTCGCGTGCGGCCTGTTCGGCCCCATCGAGCGCTTTTTGTACCGCTTGGAATTGGGGCGGTCTGGCTGCCAACGCCATCTCGGCCTGCTCACAATAATAATGGACTCGCTGCGGGACGGCCTCTTGGGTGAGTCGGCCTAAACGCTTGACTGCCTCTATGGCTTTGGGCCAATCATGGCCGGCTTCGTAGATGCGCACCAAATACCGCATGGCCTCTACCCCATGCCCCGTATCTGTGACGGCCTCAAAGCCTGCCTCAGCACGGTCCAGCATACCCGCACGGAGGAAATCTTTGGCCAATTCGAATTGGGCATCTTGGCGTGCCTCAGGAGCCAAGTCAGCGCGCCCTAATAAGCTTTGATGAACACGGATGGCACGCTCAATTTCACCGCGTCGGCGAAAGAGATTGCCTAAGGCAAAATGCAGCTCAATGGTCTCTGAGTCGAGTTTGGCTACCTCTATAAAGGCATCAATGGCGCGGTCGGGCTCCTCGTTGAGCAAGAAATTAAGCCCTTTGAAATAGGAATCGGGCAAACGCCGACTTTCAGAGAGCATTTGCCTAAAATCAACGCGTGCAGCCACCCACCCCAAGCCGAACAAGACAGGCACAACGATGAGCCACCAAGGTTCAAAATCCACAATCGAGTCCTTGAAAACAAATTACAGAGGGGCCATTGGGGCTGCCGCTTCGGGGGCTATATTGGAGCGCCTGGTCTCGGGCTGTTCGAGACGCTCTTCGAGATGCGCTACCTCACGCTTTAAGCGATTCAGCTCGCGTTGCCTACGCATATTACCCATCAGCATGATCAACAAGCCCAGCATGAGACCCAGCACGAATGTGACCAGCATAACAATAATGAGGGGTACATTATCTATGGCGTATTCACCAAAGAAATATACGGGCACTTTTTCAGTATTTTTGAGTGCAAAAGCCAGTACTACGAGAAAAACAATAATTCGCAGTATCCAAACGATGATGCGCATAATTATCGCTCCATTGATTAGCGGACGTTATCATTGTAAATGGAAAATGTCCCCCCGTCCTTAAACAACAACAGGCCCTCGCAAGGGCCTGTTGATACCAGCATAAAAATCAGAGTTGTCGAACGCCTATTTATCTGCCAGCTGTTGCTCGGCAAGGAAGGTGGCGTCGACTCGCTCGCGGAGCTCTTTGCCCGCTTTGAAGTGGGGCACCCGCTTGGCCGGGACGTGGACCGTCTCGCCAGAGCGTGGATTGCGCCCCATACGCGCTGCCCGTGTCGTCACTGTAAAGCTGCCAAAGCCGCGAATTTCTATCCGCTGTCCATTGACCAATGACTCAGTCATGGAATCAAGCAATACATTGACAGCTAAATCTACGTCACGTAGCGCAAACTGCGGGAAACGACTCGCCAACAGAGCGATTAACTCGGACTTTGTCACGCCTACTCTTCGGTGTCTTCGCGCTGTTGATCAAGCTTGGCCCGCAGCAATGCACCCAGGTTGGTTGTCCCGGTGGATGCGCCCTGCTCGGTGATGCGTTGCATGCTCTCGGCAGCCTCGGCACTTTCACGGGCTTTGATAGACAGCTGGATACTGCGTGCACGACGATCAATGTTGATGATCATGACCTCGATCTCATCGCCCTCGTTGAGGACGGTGGTCGCATCTTCGACACGGCCAGTAGAGATTTCAGAAGCGCGTAGGTAACCATCTACGTCAATAGCCAAATTGACCACAGCCCCTTTGGGCTCTACGGATTTGACCACGCCGTTGAGTACTTGGCCACGCTCGTGTTCGCCGACAAAGTTACTGAATGGATCGCCTTCGAGCTGTTTGATACCCAGTGAAATGCGCTCTTTTTCGGTATCAATGCCCAATACGACTGCATCGACCTCTTCGCCGCGCTTGTATTCGCGAACGGCCTCTTCGCCGCTGCCAGTCCAAGTCAAGTCAGAGAGGTGTACCAAGCCATCAATGCCACCATCCAAGCCGACAAAGATACCAAAGTCAGTGATGGATTTAATTGCACCGCGGACGCGATCACCACGCTTATGGTTCATGGCGAACTCTTCCCAAGGGTTGGGCAAGCACTGTTTCATGCCAAGCGAGATACGACGACGTTCTTCGTCGATGTCCAGAACCATGACCTCGACCTCTTCGCCCAAAGTAACGACTTTACGGGGGTCGACGTTTTTGTTGGTCCAATCCATTTCGGACACGTGTACCAAGCCCTCGATACCGTCTTCGACCTCAACAAACGCACCATAATCGGTGAGGTTGGTGACCTTGCCAAAGAGGCGGGTACCTTGGGGGTAACGACGGGAAAGACCTAACCAGGGATCCTCGCCCAATTGCTTGACGCCCAAGGACACGCGGCTGCGCTCGCGGTCGAACTTGAGTACTTTGACCTCGATCTCTTCGCCAATCTGAACAAGCTCGGAAGGGTGACGTACACGGCGCCATGCCATATCGGTGATATGCAGCAAGCCATCAATACCACCCAAGTCAATGAAGGCACCGTAGTCGGTGATGTTCTTGACGATCCCGTTGAGGACAAGACCCTCTTCGAGCTTCTCGAGTAAGCGTTCGCGCTCTTCGCCCATGCTCTCTTCGAGCACTGCACGACGAGACAGCACGACGTTATTACGTTTGCGGTCAAGCTTGATGACCTTGAATTCTACGGTCTGGCCCTCGAATTGAGAGGTGTCTTTGACGGGACGTAAATCGACCAAAGAACCGGGCAAGAAAGCACGGATACCGTTGGTCATCACGGTCATGCCGCCTTTGACGCGGCCAACAATCGTACCGGTCACGTGCTCGCCAGACTCTAGCGCCTGCTCGAGCGCCAACCAAGCAGATAAACGCTTGGCGCGGTCACGCGACAAGATGGTATCGCCATAACCGTTTTCAAAAGCATCAATGGCAACAGATACAAAATCACCGGGCTCAACCTCGAGTTCCCCTTGATCATTGTGGAACTCTTCGATAGGAATGAGTGCCTCGGACTTGAGACCTGCATTGACAAGTACGTAGTTATGGTCAATACGCAAAACCTCAGCAGAGATCACCTCGCCTACTTTGAGGTCTTGATCCTGGATGCTTTCCTCGAACAGGTCGGCGAAGCTCTCGCCGCCCAACACATCGGTAGTAGAAATTTCAGAACTGGAAGAGATGGAGGACATTAAATAAATTCCATCAGCCTTAATGGCTCGTTAAATAGCACACCGAAAATCGGTGGAGTGAAAAATAACCAATCAAACGGAGCGGTCTATACGAAACGCCAAACGCACCATTTAATTGACCCCTAAAAACCAAAAGCGGATACCCAAAACACCCCGTCAGGAACCACAAAGGATCGTCAGCAGGCGATAAGTACGCCTTTTGGAGTGAAATTTAGGTTTTGATATTAGACCAGCATGCAAGCACCTGTGCAACCGTCTCGTCAATACTTAAGTATGAGGAATCGATCACATGCGCATCTGGTGCTGGTTGCAAAGGTGCAATAGCGCGGTTTTGATCGCGATGATCACGCGCCCGCAAATCCTCTACAACCGATTCCATTTTAACAACAACCCCCTTATCTATCAACTGCTTATGGCGCCTCCTGGCGCGCTCCTGAACGCTTGCAACCAGAAAAACCTTGAGTGTTGCGGTGGGAAAAACGACCGTCCCCATATCGCGTCCATCGGCGACCAAACCAGGGGGTTGGAGGAAGTCGCGTTGCCGTTGTAAAAGCGCATCACGTACCTTTGGATAGGCAGCCACCTGGGAAGCAACTAAGCCAACTTGCTCTTGGCGCAGCTGTGCCTCTACCTCTTGACCCGCCAGCCAAGTCCCCTGGGCGTCAAATCGCACATCCAAATTCCTCGCTACCTCGGCAACGGCTTGTGCATCATTTAAGTCTACCGCTTGTTGTTGTGCCGCCAGCGCCGTCAGTCGGTATAGCGCGCCACTATCAAGGACATGCCAGCCTAGATGGGCAGCCACCTTTTGTGCGACGGTGCCTTTACCCGAAGCGGTCGGCCCGTCGATGGTAATCACCGATACAGCACTCATGTTCGTACCAATTGTTCAAATACAGAGAAATAATGGGGAAATGTTTTGCCCACGCAGTCGGGATCCAAAATATCCACCTGCACAGGGGCAAAGGCAGCCAATGAAAAACACATGGCGATGCGATGGTCATCATAGGTGAAAATTTCTGCATCCCGCCAACCGTCGGTGGGCACTGGCTCAACACGAAGCCAATCAGGACCTGATTCAGCATGGGCACCTAATCGCTTTAATTCAGTCTCCATCGCGTGGATGCGATCGGTTTCCTTGACACGCCAGCTGCCAATATCCCGTAGCACACAGGGGCCATCAGCATACATTGCCAGTGCAGCAGCCGTCATGGCGGCGTCGGGGATTAAATCAAAGCTCAGATCAAAGGCGCGCAAACGCTCACCCTGGGCCACCTCTACCCCTTGTACCACCATGGCCTGCGGCTCGAATTTGACCTGCGCGCCCATGGCCTCAATCACCTGTGCAAACTGCACATCCCCTTGTACTGACGCGCTGCCCACACCGTTAATTTGTATTGGGCCACCACCAATCGCCCCCAAAGCTAAAAAATAAGAAGCTGAGGAAGCGTCTCCTTCAACATGGTAGCGTCCTGGAGAGCGGTAGCAAGCTCGAGCCGGCACAACAAAATGCTGCCACCCCTCATGGTGGACCTCGACTCCAAAATCAGCCATCATCGCTAATGTAATGGCGATATAGGGCTGAGAAATCAACCGCCCTATCACCTCGATCTCAACGGCACGCCCCGTTTTTTGTGCCACCAAAGGTGCCGCCATCAATAACGCCGTCAAAAACTGGCTAGACACATTACCTTTGACCTGAAACACATGGGTCGCTTCAATGGTGGCGGGCTTAATCTGTAATGGAGGATACCCGGACGCACCTAAATACTCTATATGGGCGCCACCTGCTTGCAATGCCGTCACCAAATCACCAATGGGGCGCTCGTGCATGCGCTCGATACCCGATAGCCGGTAGTTGCCGTCTGCCCAAGCCAATGCCGCTGTGAGGGAGCGCATGGCTGTACCAGCATTGCGCAGAAACAGATCGGCCTGAGGGTTAAGTGTATCCCAGCCCCCTATCACCTCATAAACAGAGGATTCTAGACGCCGTGCAGATACCCCAAGGCGCTGTAATGAATCCAACATGACCTCAGTATCATCTGATTCGAGCACACCATGCAGCTCGGTCCGGCCCTGCGCCATAGCCGCCAACAATAACGCACGATTGGAAATGCTCTTGGACCCCGGTAATTGCATCTGCCCCTGCGCCGCACGGGCCCTGGGTAAGCGATATGATTGGATTTTATTCATGATAACCACTCCGACTGGCCCACAAGCGACGCGCCAGAGCCGCCCGTTCTAGAAAGTCATATAAAGAGGCCTCATCGCTCTCGAGCAGCGCCTGTTCGGCCTGGGCAAAAGCATTGCGCACCTCGCGTAACTCTTGTAGTACGGCTTGTTTATTGCTGAGAAAGATATCGCGCCAGACCTCTGCGGAGCCTGCGGCAATACGCGTAAAATCCCTAAAACCACTCCCAGCAAGATTCAAGCGCAGATCAGCGTTTTCAGCACTGGCGACCTGCCACATAAATACGGCTGATAAAAAATGAGGCACATGGCTGACAGAGGCCAACACCTCATCATGTTCGGCGGGCTCCATTAATAGCACTCGTGCACCGCAATGCAGCCACATCTGGGTCACTGTTTGCTGCGCAAGTGGACAAGTATCCGCGGTGGGCGTGAGTACTACATTGCGGTCTTGGTATAAATCTGCGCGCGCCGCCTCAGGCCCGGTTTTTTCAGCGCCCGCAATGGGATGGCCAGGGACAAAGCGCATAAAATGCTCTTGTAGTCGCTCTTTGGCAAGCCCCACCACATCTGCCTTGGTGCTTCCTACATCGGTGATCACCGCATCGGGTTGCAAATGCGGGTACATCTCACTAAATAATGCGGCACTGGCACGGACCGGGGTAGCCAACACCAACACATCGGCTTGAGCAGCGGCCTCGGCCACACTGACCGGCCTATCTATCAGCCCCAAATCCTGAGCTTGACGCAAAGAATTAGCGTCCCGGCCGACGCCCAGTACCTGCTGCACCACCCCGGCAGACTTAAGCGCAGCCGCCAATGAGCCGCCGATTAAACCCGGCCCGATGAGTGCAAGCGTTGGAATATTAAAGGATGTTGAAGGCTGCATGCTAGAAATCAAGAAAGCTGGCGTGGATAAGAGCCCAAAAGCTTAAAGAAGGCCACGTCTTTTTTTAGTTCTTCACAGGCAGCTTGAACAGCGTCATCCTGGTAATGCCCCAGCACATCAACATAAAAATAATACTCCCAGTCACCCGTACGGGCTGGGCGTGACTCAAAACGAGTCATCGAAACGCCATGCTTAGCTAATGGAGACAGCATTTCGTAGACCGCGCCAGCGCGATTGGGCACGGCCAAGATAAGACTGCTCTTGTCATCCCCAGAAGGGGCATTCGCCACTGGCCCCAAAGCCAAAAACCGGGTCCTGTTTTGGGGATCGTCCTGAATGCCTTGATGGACAACCTGCAAGCCCCAGCCCTCAGCAGCCTGAATGCCAGCAATGGCAGCAATACCGGGTTCTTCAGCGGCTAAAAGTGCCGCCTCGGCATTGCTGGCTGCCGCCGCGCGCGGAATATTGGGAAAATTGCGGTTAAGCCACTGCTGACACTGAGCCAAAGCCTGCGGATGCGCCATGATACGCTGTATATCGCCCGCCTCGCCGCTCTGGTTGAGTAGATTATGCTGGATGTGTATAGAGCGCTCACCAATCACCTTGAGCGAGGTATGCAACAACAAATCTAGGGTACGATTGACCGCCCCCTCGGTCGAATTTTCCACAGGCACAATGCCATAATCAGCCTGACCTGCCTCAACCAAGCGAAACACCTCATCAAACGAGGGGCAGCTACGCTTATCAATATAATGCCCAAAATGCTCCAATGCGGCTTGCTCTGAAAAAGTCCCCTTGGGGCCGATATAGGCCACCCGCGGTATAGACTCTAGGCCACGACAAGCTGAAATCACCTCGCTCCATATAGAGGAGACCGAACCATCCTGGACTGGCCCTTGATTCAGCTCTATCAAGCGCGAGATTACCTGCGCCTCACGCTCGGGGCGCAAGATTGGTTCATCCTCGGACACCCCTTGCTTGAGCGAGCCAATCTCTAATGCCGCCTGAGCACGCTCGTTAAGTAGCTCAAGTATTTGTTTGTCGATGGCGTCGATTTTCTCGCGCCAAGGCTGAAGACGTTCAGAAAGAGTTTTACCCATATTTCTCTTCAAAGCGTTGCATGAATTGTACGAGCGCCTGTACCCCCTCAAGAGGCATCGCATTATAAATGGACGCACGCATCCCGCCCACGGATTTATGACCTTTGAGCTGTAACAAACCCGCCTCGGCGGCTTCTTTCAAGAACAATTCATCCAGCTGCGAATCGTGTAATTGAAAGGGTATGTTCATACGTGAACGCACACTGGGCGCAACAGAGTTAGCGTAAAAGCCAGAACGGTCAATTGTCTCGTAGAGTAATTGAGCCTTTTCTTTGTTGCGTCGTTCAATCTCTGCAACCCCGCCTTGTTGCTGTAACCATTTAAACACCAAACCAGCGACATAGATTGCAAAGGTGGGGGGCGTATTAACCATCGAGCCCTGCTGCTCTAGCAAGGTATAATTCAGTGCCGACGGACACTGCGGCAGCGCGTGTCCTAAGAGATCCTTGCGCACAATAATCAGGGTCAACCCCGCAGGGCCAATGTTTTTTTGTGCCCCCGCATAGACGGCAGCTACCCGGGTAAAGTCGATTGGCTGCGATAAAATATCAGAAGAGGCATCGATCACCAACGGGATATCAAGCTCGGGCCAATCCCCAAACTCAACGCCCCCGACTGTCTCATTGCTGCAGGCATGGACATAAGCAGCTTTCTCGTTGATGTCCCACTGAGCTGGCTCGGGAAACCAAGTATACGGCGCATACTCTGTAGCATCCATCTCGCGAATCTGATTAGAGCTGGCAGCCAGGCGCACTGCGCCGATACGCTGCGCCTCTTCGAAAGACTTTTGAGACCAACGTCCGGAAACCACATAGTCGGCGGTCTTATCGGCGCTCAGGCCCAAGAGGTTGAGCGGCACCAAAGCATTTTGTGCCTGTGCTCCTCCTTGGGTAAAAAGAACGGCAAAATCATCAGGTATTGCCAATAATTGGCGCAAGTCTTGTTCTGCTTCGGTGATGATTTGCTTAAATTGCGGCCCTCGATGACTCATTTCCATAACAGACATGCCACTGCCGTGCCAATCAGTCAGCTCGGCAGAGACTTGCTGTAATACATCAAACGGTAAAACCGCGGGACCTGCTGAAAAATTCCAAGGTCGCATAATATTTATTGATATATGAATAGTGTGATTAATTATTTGTCTGAATCATCTGAATTACCAGAATCATCTGAATTGCCAGAATCGTCTGAATCGTCCGCCTGATCCGCGGCGTCATCAGCCATGGGTAGATCGCCGCTCTGGGCCTGCCCCTCGAGTGAGATTTCATCGGCTGCCTCGTCGACATCTTGCTCGAGCACTCGGTAAACCCCTGACAATCGACCGCCCTCATCAACGTTAATCAGAGTGACCCCCTGGGTCGCACGGCCCATCGCACGGATTTCCTCGACACGTGTGCGTACCAGCACCCCCGTATTGGTGATCAACATGATCTCATCCGTCTCTTCAACCAACACAGCGCCGACCAGCGGCCCATTACGTTCAGAGCATTGAATGGCGATGACTCCTTTGGTCCCTCGATTATAACGAGGGTACTCTGCCAAAGAGGTGCGCTTGCCATAGCCATTTTCAGTGGCCGTCAACACGCTATAGGAATCATCTTGGGCGACGACCATACCAATGACCTGCTGCCCCTTTTCTAGACTCATCCCACGTACACCGCGTGCAGTGCGCCCCATTGGGCGGACATCCTGCTCAGTAAAGCGGGCCGCCTTGCCGTCATCAGAAAATAACAGCACATCATCATTACCCGAGGTCAACTGCACCCCGATCAGGCAATCATCCTCGGCCAAGCCCACTGCAATGATGCCTGCCTTGCGTGGGTTTGCAAAAGCTGACAAAGCTGTTTTCTTGACCGTGCCCTGGGTCGTCGCCATAAAGACAAACTGATCGTCAGTAAACTCTTTGATCGATAAAACAGCCGTAATCTTTTCCTCGGGCTCTAACGGGAACATATTGACGATTGGTCGCCCACGGGAATTGCGTGAGCCTTGGGGCACCTCCCAGACCTTGAGCCAATAAACACGCCCATGATCGGAAAAGCACAACAAGTAGTCATGCGTGTTGGCGATAAAGAGCTGATCTACCCAATCATCATCACGCATGGTGGTAGCAACCTTGCCGCGCCCACCCCGTCGCTGCGCACGGTACTCGGACAAGGGCTGACTCTTGATATAACCTGCATGAGAGAGCGTCACCACCATATCCATGGGCGTGATTAAGTCTTCGGTATCCAGTTCGGTTGCATTATGTTCTACAAAGGAGCGGCGCTCATCTTTGTTTTTCAGCGCGTATTCCTCTTTGATTTCCTGGAGCTCAGTCCCGATGATCTCGGTCACGCGCTCAGGACGGGACAAAATATCGAGTAAGTCAGCAATGAGCTCCATCACCTCTCGATACTCATTGACAATCTTGTCCTGCTCTAAGCCGGTCAAACGCTGCAGACGCATATTGAGGATTTCCTGCGCCTGAGTGGGACTTAAACGATAAGAACCATCCTCTTGGATACCATAGTGCTCTTCGAGATCCTCGGGGCGATAAGCTAAATGCCCACCCGGCACCTGTCCTTCGTCTGCGCGTTGGATCATGGTGCGCACCAAACTGGCATCCCAGCTACGTGCCATTAACTCTTGACGCGCCTCTGGGGGCGTGGGAGCAGCACGAATAATGCGGATAAACTCGTCTATATTGGCCAATGCCACTGCCAAGCCCTCGAGCACATGCCCCCGATCTCGAGCCCGACGCAGTTGAAATACCGTACGACGGGTGACCACCTCGCGGCGGTGGAATAAAAAGTATTCGACGAGCTGCTTGAGGTTAAGCAGTTTGGGTTGACCGTCGACCAATGCGACCAAGTTCATCCCAAAGGTCTCTTGTAGTTGGGTATTTTTGTAGAGATTGTTAAGGATGACCTCGGGGACCTCGCCGCGCCGTAGCTCGATCACTAAACGCATCCCGTCCTTGTCCGACTCATCGCGAATATCGGCAATCCCCTCGATTTTCTTTTCCTGCACCAGCTCAGCAATGCGCTCTTGGAGGGATTTTTTGTTTACCTGATACGGTAAGGCATCCACAATAATGGCCTCTCGCCCATTGTCCATCTCTTCGAAATGAGCATTGGCACGCATGACCACCCGACCACGCCCCGTCCGATAACCCTCGCGAACACCGGAGATTCCATAAATGGTGCCCCCCGTCGGAAAGTCTGGCGCCGGGATATACTCGAATAAATCATCTACTGTGCAGTCTGGGTTTTCTAGACAATACAAACAGCCATCAACCACCTCAGCCAAATTATGCGGCGGGATATTGGTGGCCATGCCCACCGCAATCCCCGAACTGCCATTCACCAGCAGGTTGGGCAACCGCGTCGGCAAAATGCTGGGCTCGAGCTCACTCCCATCGTAGTTAGGGACAAAATCCACTGTCTCTTGATCGATATCTGCCAGCAGCTCATGCGCAATTTTTGCCAACCGAATCTCGGTATAACGCATCGCCGCAGCACTATCCCCATCAATGGAACCAAAGTTACCTTGCCCATCGACCAACATGTTGCGCATGGAAAAATCCTGGGCCAAACGCACAATGGTGTCATAGACGGCGGCATCCCCGTGAGGGTGGTATTTACCGATCACATCCCCGACGATACGGGCAGATTTCTTGTAGGGGCGGTTCCAGTCGTTATTAAGCTCATGCATCGCGTAGAGCACTCGCCGATGGACGGGCTTGAGGCCATCACGCACATCAGGCAAGGCACGGCCAACGATCACGCTCATTGCATAATCAAGGTAACTGCGGCGCATCTCCTCTTCCAGGGAAATTGGAAGAGTCTCCTTTGCAAAGGAATCCATAGATAATCTTTAGACGTTTAGAGGTTAGAAAAATAAGCGCATTGGTCATCGGTATCGCCCGCCGAGTCATCCCAACTGGCGATCATGACCCTCTTATAACTGGTCTTGTACGGCCAAATCGGCCATAACAAGGAAATTCTATCACTTTAAGTTAAAAGACGTATTTCTGTGCCGATCTCGTCGCCACCCTTTTATTATCCTCGTAAAAAGAGATGTGCTCTGTTCATCCCAGGGAAAAAACAGGCAGCAGCCCACTCCTGTTGCCTAAACCCAACATTTAAAGCTGTTTCCGCGGTTTTCTACCAAGTTATCGCCCAGTTATTGGCTTTGAGCTTAGCCAATCTCGGCGAAATGTCTTAACATTTCAGCTAACACACAAGAAACCCAGCGCAATTCTTTGACCCGTTCAATAGCGTTGCTATACTGGTTCCGTTATTTTTATATGCGGCGGGGGTTCGCTGCGGTCACTTAACAGCATCAGCTCAACGAGGAGAAACATGAATAAACCCTCCAAAATCGCACTTGCACTCGCCATCGCGGCAGCCACAGCCTCTGGTGCTGTGTCCGCCCAGACTGGCGAAGTGAACAACTGGCAAAACCCTTTCGGGGATGTATGGCGTAATGGCACAGGCGAACTGTGCTGGCGCACTCCTTTCTGGACACCTGCAACCGGCATCCCTGGTTGTGACGGCGTTCCAGTCGAAGAAGAAGTTGCAGTAGTCGAGCCCGTAGCGACCAAGGTCGTACTCAACGCTGACACTTTCTTTGACTTTGACAAAGCAAACCTCAAGCCCGAGGGCAAGCAGGTACTCGATCAGGTAGCCGACGAAGTTAACACCATGGATCTCGAGGCAATCATTGCCACCGGTTATACCGACTCCACAGGTCCTGCGGCTTATAACCTGAAACTTTCTGAGCGTCGTGCCCAGTCAGTTAAAGATTACCTCGTAGAACGAGGCGTTCCTGCTAATTTGATCTATACCGAAGGTAAAGGCGAGGCTGACCCAATCGCATCCAATGCGACCCGTGAAGGCCGCGCACAAAACCGTCGCGTAGAGATCGAAATCGTAGGGATTCGCGAAGAATAATCGCACCGCACACGAACCTGCGCATAAAACGCTACAATAAAGGCTCCACAACCGTGGGGCCTTTTCTATTTGCAAGACAAAGAGTGTGCCATGACAACAAACAGCAGCCCAAACACTACCCGCATTAACGTCGATCCCGCCGAAATTGAAAAGTTTAGCGCCCTCGCCACACGTTGGTGGGATCCAGATAGCGAATTTAAACCACTGCATGAGATTAACCCACTACGCCTTAACTGGATTTTAGAGCAGGTGGGTAGCCTACAGGATAAAAAAATACTGGACGTTGGCTGTGGGGGCGGGATTTTGTCCGAAAGCATGGCCCAACAGGGAGCTCAGGTGACCGGCATTGACTTGGCCATGCGTTCACTCAAGATCGCGCGTTTGCATAGCCTAGAAAGTGGGGTTTCAGTCGAATATCACCATAGCAGTGCCGAGGAATTTGCCTCTGAACATCCAGAAAAATTTGATGTGATCACCTGCATGGAAATGCTAGAGCATGTCCCCAACCCTGCTTCAGTGGTCAATGCCTGTGCTCAAATGGTGAAACCCGGTGGGTGGGTTTTCTTTTCTACTCTTAACCGTAATCCCAAAAGTTTTCTTTTTGCGATCATTGGCGCTGAATATGTCCTTAATCTACTCCCCCGTGGCACCCACCACTACGAATCATTTATCAAACCCAGCGAATTAGCACGGGCCGCGCGAGATGCCGAACTCAAAGTACAAAAAATCAGTGGCCTCACCTACAACCCATTAAACAAAATCTACTCCATCACTGAGGACAGCTCAGTGAATTACCTGATGGCCACATCCAAACTCCCAACCCCTACTCGCTAAGTCATGAAAAAACTTGTTTTATTTGATTTTGACGGTACCGTCGCCGATTCTGCCCCTGATTTGGCCAACAGTGCCAACACCTTACGCACCGAACGCGGCATGGAGCCGCTCAGCGTGGACTATCTGCGCCCCTATGCCTCCATGGGTGCCCGAGGACTTATCTGGGCGACACTAAAAATAAAGACCGATGATCCTCAATATGATGAGATCAGGGACCAATTTTTACGCCACTATGAGCAAAACCTCGATGTGGATACTGTGCTTTTTGATGGCATGGGTGCATTATTACAACGCCTCACCCAGCATGATATTCCTTGGGGCATTGTGACGAATAAAGCCGAGTACCTGACCCGCCCTATCATGCGGCATTTGGGCATCGAAAAAGACTGTGCGGTACTGGTCGGTGGTGATTCCACCCCTTATCTCAAACCCCACCCAGCTGCTTTATTTCGGGCTGCCAAGCTATATGACATCGCCTGCGAACAATGCATTTACATCGGTGACGATGAGCGCGACATCGTCGCCGCTCAGGTTGCTAATATGGCTTCTGTCGTTGCTGCCTATGGATATTGCCAATTTGATCCCAACACTAAAAATTGGGGGGCCGACGCCATTGCCAATCATCCAGACGAGCTCTTTCCTATTGTGAAGCAATGGATAAATGGGCTCTCTCCCCGCGCCACAAAGGTGGCCTGATCTTGACGGTTTATACAAAAGTATTTAAAATTGACACAGTCTAATGGGCTAAATTGTCATACCAATTATTTTGGCCTGGCTTTTAAAGTATCCATTTAGATCTCGCATACAAAGCTTTTAGCTTGATCATGGCGGGGCCGACCTGGCTTCGACGTGGGTCACAAAGCAGAGCAGGGCATGTCGAGCACCAGTTCGCTCGTAAAACCACTGGAAAACCTATAAACGCCAACGATGAGCGTTTCGCTTTAGCTGCTTAAAAACCAGTCTTAAAGCCGTTGCACTAGCTTGTCTTTGGGCTAGGTCAGGTTCTCCTGATAGCAACGTCATATGACAAAGACTCGGCAACGCCTAGGCTACGTAGGCTGCGCTTAAAACTTAGTAGCTCGCTGTTGACTTGGCCAGTTGGCCGGCATGGTCAGCAGTTAAAACTAAAAATAGGTCGACTAAACATGTAGAACTGCCTGTGGAGGGCTTGCGGACGGGGGTTCAATTCCCCCCGGCTCCACCAACATTTTTTATACCTAACCGCTGCTAGCGGTTTTTTTTATGCCTATTCAATACGCGTATGGTGCGCTGCCGTGGCAGACTATCCTTAGAAACCATACCTTGTATCAATTCCTCTTGGCAGCCTATGATTCCCATTCTGATGTACCACCAGGTTGATATACCTGCAGCCAAAGGCACTCCTTTTCGCAGCCTCACTGTCCACCCTAAACGCTTTACCAGCCAAATGAGGTGGCTCAAAAGATTGGGCTATACCGGCTTGAGCATGCGCGATCTGATGCCCTATGTGCGCGGCGAGAAACAAGGCAAGGTGATTGGCCTGACCTTTGATGATGGTTATCACAATGTTTTTAAAAACGCTTTACCAGTACTCAATGAGCTCGGTTTTACAGCGACCAATTACATCGTGAGCAATCATCTGGGCGGTACCAACTTTTGGGACGCCGATAATGGCGTGCCCAGCAGTACGCTCATGAATCAAGACGAAATCATCCAATGGCTAGAGGGCGGGCACGAAATTGGCTCGCATACCCAAGATCACGTCCACCTACCCCGCATTGCCCCAGCCGAGGCAAAAAAACAAATTACCCAGTCAAAAACAGATCTAGAGCAATTATTAGGCACCAAAATTGACTCCTTTTGTTATCCGTATGGGCACAAAACGGCAGAAATCGAGCAGTGGGTGGCAGACAGCGGCTATGATAATGCCACGACCACCGCACGCGGACTGGCACTGACTGAGGATGACCCTTTTGATTTGCCCCGCGTGAACATTACACGCTCAACGCATATATTTCATTTTCTGCAAAAATGCCTGACAAAAAAAGAACACCAAAAGCGTCGGCGCTAACCTCTTTACCCCCTCTGAGCATTGCGTTTGTGACCACCCGTTTTGGTCAACAATTCGGGGGCGCCGAGGCCTATGGCGTCGAATTGATGCGTGAGCTCTCCAAGCGCCATCAAGTCACTGTGATCGGCTACGAATATGATCCCCAAAGTGCACTTGAGCTGCCATTTATCGCGGTGTCCATCAGCGACCACCTACCCAGTTGGATCCGCTCTTTTTTATTTGCCAAAAAAGTCCAGCGCATCCTCAAGCAGCACCCCTTTCAAATCGTCCACTCTCATGTGGGTGGATGGTGCGGTCATGTCGATGTTCTCCACGTCCGCTCAGCCTTTTACCGTTGGTTTGTCGCACCCAAATTCATCAAGCGTTTGCGTAATTTTCTAAGCCCTCGCGCACAAATGTATCGTTGGCTTGAAAAAAATCGCATTCACCAACAACCACAGCGTTGCACGGTGATGGTATCAGAGCAGATCAAGGAACAAGTTCAAAGCGCCTATCACACTGATTTTAACTTTCCTGTGATCCCCCCCGGGGTGCATATGCCCCAAACAGACGCCGACACGCGCGCCCAAACCAGAGAGCGCCTCGGCATACAATCAGGCGATGTACTTTGTCTGCTGGTGGCCCGTAATCCCGAGCGCAAAGGCCTCAATACCTTGCTCGAGGCATTACCTCAGCTACCCGAACACACCAAGCTGCTCATCGTTGGGGTCCGTGCTCATCAACGAACAATGTACGAACAGATTGTAGCGAGACATCAACTCAAAGATCGGATTCTCTTTGTGACGCAGACCACCGATATCAGCCCCTATTATCAAGCAGCCGATATCTACGTGCACCCCACATTAAATGATAGCTTTGGTATGGCCCCACTAGAGGCGATGAGCTATCGTTTGCCCGTCATCATGAGTAGCCCGCAATACTGTGGCTTTGCTCACTACGCCCAAGACCAAAAAAATGCCCTGCTATTACAAGATCCCAATAGCGGCCAAGAGCTCAGCCAAGCATTACGCCATTTACTCGAGGATGCTGAGTTGCGCGATCGCCTGAGACGCGGAGGACGACAATTAGCTGAACAGTTTGACTGGTCAAATATTGCCGCTGATTTTGAAAAAATCTATGCCCAAATCCTCTGCCACCGGGCGGACATATCCGCTCCCACAAGCCCTGCGGATTAGAGCGGGAGAGCCTGCCCCCTCTAAACAGCGCAAAAACCAACCGTCTCAAAGGCTAAATTTGATTTGGAATATATTGAGCAAAAAGTGCATCCGCATGCTGCACCCAGTTTTTATTGGCCTGAGGGCTTGCAGGACTAGGATGCAGTAAATACTGCACCTCGGTGTCGGCGCCCATCACTGTCCGGATTCGTTGTTCGGCATAGCGGCCAATCCCTACGAGGACGCGAGGCTGCAGACATTCAATCACTGCGCGCAAGGCGTCATCACAAAGAGGGGTCAGGGCATCACGTTCGGCTTTTTTAAGTTTTTCAGGAATTAAATTTCTGCCCTGGCCTAAAAAGAGCAGCGGACAATAATTCCAAACAAAAGCCTGCTCAAAGAATTTCTGTGGGGTCACAAATCTCTCTTGAGCCCACCCCCACAGCCGTTGTCCGCTTCCCTCGCGTCGATGGCATTCCATGCCCAAAATAGGATATTTAGGATGTTGCTCAGGTAAGGGGCCAGATAGAGGCGCGCACAACTGCAACCACTGAGTAACAAAACCAATATCCCCAAAAGGGATCCCCGTTTGGGCCATTCCCCAGGGGCCTGGATTCATCCCAACCATCAAAATCCGTCCTTGCTGCCCACCATAACGCCGGATATATTCCTCATGATTTGCCCAAGCATAATCAAGAGGGTTATAGACATGAGACGGTGTTATCCACTTTAGCTGATCCAGTGCCTGAGACAGCTCTCGGCTAATTTCCAACATGCGATCTGCACTCATTCTGTTGACCTGATTTTTTTCCATAAAGGTTTCGCTACTGATGCAGCATTTAATAAAAATACGTCTTCGAGCACCTCAGCGAGCTGTCGAGCATGGGCAATTTCATATAACTCTTCGTTGCCATCGCTATCTACCTGCCGTAAACGCCGATTAAGCAATGCTGCCCGGCCTCCACCAGGCAAGGCCCGTGAAACGGATAACCGATAAGTAAAATGAGTATCTGCGTGCGTTTGGGTGTACCAATTAGCGACCTTTTGATCGGCTGGGTGCATGATCTCATTTGGATTAAATTCATAAAGGTCTTGCCACTGCTCATCTGTCTGAGCCTGATAAAACCAACGATCACCTTGAGGCTCAAACCGCCGCACACCATGGGGCGTTGGCTGCGGCGTCAACCCCTGCAGTAACAACGCTGCAGTCAAAGAATAAGACCCAAAGCCCACATCACTGAACCAGCGCTGTCCATTAAGATCGATCAAGCAAAACAAATGGGTCCGCGCCGGTACTTGAGCACGATCATCAAGCCCTAAGCGTACGCGCCCCCCACCCGGTTGAGCACTAAACCCCAAAAAGCGCAATACCCATAAAAACAATAAATTTTGTTCAAAACAATAGCCCCCACGTCGCTGCGTAATCAATTTACGCACAATTTCGTCGGGACGCAAACTGATCTCATGACCCAAAAGAACATCAATATTCTCAAAGGCGATGCTTTGGCTATGGGCCTGTGTCAAAGCAGACAACGTACGCGCATCAAGGCCTAAGGGTCCTTCATAATTAATGCGCCGCAAATAAGCATCTAAAATAGAATTTGTTAGATTATTCATAATAGCTATGAGTTGAGGACGTGAGCCATGACGACATCATCAATGAACAACCATAAAACCATCGCCATTTTACACGGCGACATTACCACCATTGCGGCCGATGCCATCGTTAACTCAGCCAACGAAACCTTATTGCCCGGTGGCGGGGTCAGTGGTGCCATCCACCAGGCCGCCGGCCCCACCGTGGCTGATGCCTGCCTGCAATACTATAACGCCCACGGCGAACAATCCGCTGAGGCCGTCATACCTACCTCAGCGGGGCAACTGCTCGCGCGTTATATCCTGCATGCGGTCGGCCCTCGGTGGCAAGGCGGTCAGCACAAAGAGGCTGAACAACTCGCAACCACCTACCAAAACGTCATTCAAGTCGCCGACGAACTGGGTCTGCGTAGTGTGTCCATACCGGCGATTTCGGTAGGCATTTTTGCTTTCCCTTTAGCAGCGGCGACAGAAATTGCTCTCAACACTCTGACACAGGCCCTTCAAAAAAGCCATCATGTCCGCACCGTTTTACTGGTATGTTTTAGTCAGGAAATTACGCAAACCTATGCCCGTATCGGTGCCTCAATCCCCCTAGCAAAAGAGGTACAGATACTGAACCTTAGCCCTGGCTATTAAAAATCTATTGACGGCTTAACTAATCAAGCTTATTTCACGCCCCTCTTTCCCGGCGCGCCTCTGCTTAGCACAGCCTGCGTACCTAGTATTTATACTAGGTGCTGAAAGCCAAAAGGATGTTATAATTAATAGATATTTTGCGTTATCCACGCGCTCCAAATACATCGTAAAGCGCCCCGCAGCCGCCTAAAAATTATTACTCAAAAGGCTTATTTATTTCGCGGCAACAGCTGCAGCTGTCAACACGGGGGCAGACAATTAGATAAACACAATTCCAATATAAAAAAGGAGCAACAATGAAAATAATGTATCCTACTGATCTCGTTGCTCGTCCCGAGCATCAACATTTGAATCACAACGACATTCGTTTGGGTGATACTGTTTATGTGCAGCCTAAAAATGGGCCCAAGATTGCCGCCAAGGTCATCTATAACGCCTATCTTTTTGGCAGCAAAACTTTTACCGCAGATGCCCAAGACCCCGTCCATGGTCGCCGTCTGCGTATGCGTTTCCGCTTACAAGATATTCATCACGTGGTCCCCAATACACCCCTCAACTAGGTGTTCAACTCATGGGGCCTCTTGGCCCCTATTAACCGCTGTTTGCTGATTCTTTAACCCCTCCTCTTTAATCTTTCCTTTTAATTTATTCCTGTCCCAACTGAACACTTTTTCACGCTCGACTTGCCCTTGCCCAAGCCTGAGGGCAAAATAGCGGCTAATTTAAATTTACCTTTTCATCATTTGGGGGCACCATGAAAAAGGTTTATCTTGCCGGTCCTGATGTGTTTGCCAGCGATGCCGCCGAACGGGCGGAACAACATAAATCCCTATGCCGCATGCACGGGTTTGAACCCTTACACCCTGTTGATCAGGTAGAACCCACCGCACAAAGCATCTATCAGCACAATGTCGAATTAATCCAACAGGCTGACGCAGTCATTGCTAACGCCAACCCCTTTCGGGGGGCCGAGCCCGATTCGGGTACTGTATTTGAGATTGGTTATGCAGTGGCATTGGGCAAACCCGTCGTCATCTATATCCAAGAGCCACTCACCACCGTTAAAACCGTTGAAAAGTTCTATGGCCCTGTTTACTACGATCAGGTCCGAGAGCAATGGGTCGATCAAAGCGGCTACATGGTCGAGGACTTTAACCTACCCCTCAACCTCATGCTCAGCATCCCCTGTGAGGTCGTTTCGGGTGGCGTATTAGAGGCTTTGCTGGCCTTACAAAAAAAGTGGTACGACTAATTTCTCACCCCTCATTTATCGCTCACTCTCAATAATAAAAAGCCCTCTTTTTGTGGCTTAACGACACCTTTAAAACAACATACCAGACATAAAACCCATACTTTCTTTGTGGTTATCCTTTGGCTTGATATAACTCAATCGGCCTTAGTTTTTTTGTGTATATGCTTATAACCAGGGTTTAGATATGTTTTATGCTGCTTCAAAAAGGAATGTCGTATGCCTTACCCAAAAGAACACACACCCGACCTCCCTCAAAAAGGTAAACGGGGCTTTTTAAAACAATTACTTGGATTAGGGGCGACCGCCACGGTCATCCCCATTCAACCGGTCAGCGCTCAAATCAATGAGCAACCTCAACGTCGCCCAGGCATTGATGGTAAACGCTTTGCCATGGTCATTGATTTGCGCAAATGCATTGGCTGCCAAGCATGCACCGTCAGCTGTTCCGTCGAAAACTTACCCCCTATCGGCCAATTCAGGACCACTGTGCTGCAATACGAGGTTGAGGACTATGACGGCGACCAGCCCGCCATGTTCAACCTACCGCGGCTATGCAACCACTGTGATAACCCTCCCTGTGTCCCCGTCTGCCCGGTAGAGGCGACCTTCCAACGCGAGGACGGTATTGTGCTCGTTGATAACGAACGCTGTGTGGGCTGCGCTTACTGTGTGCAAGCCTGCCCCTACGATGCGCGCTTTATCAACGAAGAGACCAAAACAGCTGATAAATGCACCTTTTGTGAGCACCGCTTAGAGGTCAATCTGCTGCCTGCCTGTGTAGAAACCTGCATCGGTGGCGCACGCATTATTGGTGATCTCAATGACCCTGACAGCACCATTAATCAAGTGCTACGCGAAAACAAAGACGATATCAAAGTCCTCAAGCCAGATATGAATACCCAACCCCGCGTATTTTATATTGGCCTGCCTGATGACTTTGTCGATGGCGTCGAGGGCCAAACCAGTGTTCGCCTGGTCACTGAACTTTAAAAGGAGCCCAAGATGAAAATCATTGAAATCCTCACCCCCGCATATGATGCGGCCTGGCTTCCTTGGGCTGTCCAGTACTTTTTCCTGGTTGCCATTGCCACGACCACAGCCATCACGGTCGCCTGTATCAGCTTTACCGATACCCATAGTCCAGCACGCCGCATCTTGCCAGCGGCGGTGACTGTCTTGGTGGTGACGGCGATAGTGGCACCCATTGCATTATTTGCAGACCTACAACAGCCCGGTCGGTTTTGGCATTTCTATGCCTACTTTAGTCCGCAGTCCTGGATGTCCATTGGCGCATTCTTATTGCCTGTATTTGTATTGCTTTCTTTGCTTTACGGCGTTTTCTGGTGGTTTAACCAAGAAAGCCTCTTGCGCTTTAGCAGCATACTTTTACTGATTTCTGCAGTCAGCGTACTCATCTATACCGGCGCCGAGGTCATGATTATCCGCGCACGCCCCCTCTGGCATACATTTTTCCTGCCTGTGAATCTGGCTTTAACAGGATGGCTGGCCAGCTTGGGCGCTATTCTACTCGTCGCGCGTTGGACACCTAGTGGTCTGAGCGCCCTACCTGCTGGACTCATGCGACGCCTCAGCTTGGCAGCCTTAGTATTGCTGGCCATGAGCGCCTGTGGCTGGGTATTGGCAGGGATCACAGGGACCGAGCCATCTTTTAACGCCGCAATGGAACTTTTTAGTACCTACCCAACCTGGCGCAGTAGTCTTTATGGTTCTGTTATTTTGGCCCTCATTTTAACGATCTTACTCAGTGCCCGCCCTGAGCGTATTTGTCAGCCATGGCACTCTCTGCTATGCGCTCTGGTCATGATGGGCTCTGCCTGGGTATTTCGTTGGATCATTCTCATGAGTGTACAAGGTGTGCCCAAATACGGTGCGGGGCTTTATTTGCAAAGCATGCCCCTTGATAGCGATGGGCTGATGGGGATGGTGGGTATCTTTGGACTATGCGTGGCATTACTGGCCGCCTTTACTTGGCTGTTATATCGCTTCCCACGCACCCACGCATTGACCCCCCAGCCCGCATAACGGCCGATAGCGCCATCATCAGCATACGGTTTGGAAAACAGATTTTTGGGAATTTACACAATGAGCAATTCAGACCAACAAAATAAAGATAGACGCAAACTAATTAAGCACGGCGCATTAGCCGCCGGTGGTTTGGCCGCCTTTGCGGCTGGCTACGGGGAAACTTTAGTTAAAACCGCACGCGGGCTCACAAAAGGCACCGCGGGCACCCCCACCAAGGATGCTGTACGCGGCAATGCACGCATCCCTGAGTTTGCAATTAATACCGCCACAGGACAGCTGGAAACACAGCCTGGGCATGTGGTTAGCCCCTCACTTTGTCTTGGTTGCTGGACACAGTGTGGTGTACGCGTCCGTGTCAATCAAGATGAGAATGAAATCATTCGCATTGCCGGAAACCCATATCACCCGCTCGCCACCACCCAGCCTGCGGATATGGATGAGCCCGTAGAAGAGGTGTTTTTACGCCTGGGCCAAGAGCACGGTCTTGAAGGCCGTGCCACTGCCTGCGCCCGGGGGAATGCCATGCAACAACAGGTCAACAGCCCGTATCGCGTGCTCAGCCCCTTAAAACGTGTTGGTAAGCGCGGCGAAGGCAAATGGAAAAAGATCAGTTTTGAACAATTGATAGAAGAAATCTGTGAAGGCGGCGACCTTTTTGGCGAGGGTCATGTGGATGGATTGCGTGCTATTTTTGACCGCGACACCTTAATCGATCCCGATCACCCAGAATACGGCCCACTTTCCAACCAATTGATTGTCACTGATGCTGGTAATGAAGGACGCACCCCTTTGCTGCGCCGCTTTGCCGAGCAATCTTTTGGTACAGTTAACCGCTCTAACCACGGTGCCTACTGCGGACAAACCTTTCGCATCGGGGCTGGGGTGGCTTTGGGCGATGTACGCGGCATGCCGCACGGAAAACCTGACTGGACAAGCGCCCGCTTTGGTCTTTTTATCGGGGCAGCACCCGCTCAGTCTGGCAACCCTTTTCAACGACAGGGGCGCGAGCTGGCCGAGGCTCGAGCACGCGAGGAAAACACCTTTAACTATGTGGTGGTGTCTCCTATTTTGCCGACCTCTTCCAGTTTGGCAGCCGGCACACATAACCGCTGGATTGCGGTCAAACCGGCTTCTGACTTAGCGCTTTGCTTGGGAATGATCCGCTGGATGCTCGAAAACAAGAGCTTCAATCAAGAGGTCCTCTCTCAACCCAGTATGCAGGCAATGAAAGCGGCCGGATTGACCTCCTGGACCAATGCCACTCATCTACTGATTAATGATCCTGAACACCCACGTTATGGCACCTTTTTAAAAGGCAGCGATCTTGGTTGGCCCGTAGAAAGCACCGAAGATGGCGAGGAAACAGATGTATTCATTGTTCAGCGCGCAGATGGCAGCTTGGCGCCGCACACCATTGATCAGCCAGCAGAGCTTTTCGTAGAACGCACAGTAGATGCGGTTAACCTAGGGGAACAGCCCATCAAGGTATGCAGCTCTTTGAGCAAACTATTGGCTGAAGCCCAACAGATGAGCTATGAGGAATACAGTGAGCAGTGTGGCGTTTCTGTTGAGGAAATCCAAGGCTTAGCCCGCGAATTTAGCAGCTATGGCGCCCAAGCGGTTGCCGATGCGCACGGGGGCACCATGAGTGGCGCCGGCTTTTATACTGCTTATGCCATTGGCATGCTCAATACCTTGGTCGGCAACTTAAACGTCAAAGGTGGGTTGGTGCTGGATGCAGGTCCTTTCGGTCCCTTTGGGCCTGGGCCTCGTTACGATTTCCGTTTTCCTGGCCAAAAAGCCCCTCAGGGGTTGGCCTTGTCGCGCACCCGTATGGCCTATGAAAACAGCTCAGAATATAAAAACAAAGTGGCCGCGGGTGAGTCTCCCTACCCCACCAAGGCTCCTTGGTATCCTTTGGTTGGCGGCTTGAGTACCGAAATGGTTGCCGCTGGTATTGCAGGCTACCCTTACCGAGCCAAAGCCTGGATCAATCATATGGGCAATCCTATTTATGGTATTGCTGGATTGCGTAATACGCTTTATGAGGATCTACAAGATCCCAAAAAGCTGCCGTTGATCGTCTGCGTGGATGCCTTTATTAATGAAACCACCGCATTGGCAGATTACATCGTCCCCGACACCGTGACTTACGAGAGCTGGGGCACCTCTGCCCCTTGGGCAGATGTTATTGCCAAAACCTCCACTTTGCGCTGGCCAGTCGTCGAGCCCAAAGTGGATCGGACACAATCTGGAGAACCCATTAGCATCGAGATGTTTTTCATCGAGGTGGCCAAGCGTCTTGGGATGCCCGGCTTCGGTGAAGATGCAATTGGTGATCCTCATAGTGATCAGCGCTATCCCATCCATACCGCCCAAGACTTCTACCTGCGTGGGTTTGCTAATGTAGCCTATGCCATGGGCCGCCCCGTCCCAGATGCCAGCGCTAAAGACATGCAGCTGACTGGCGTGGATAAAAAATGGGATCTCATCAAGGCCCATCTAAAAGAAGAAGAATGGCTCAAAGTAGCCATGCTCATGACCCGCGGTGGGCGTTTTGACCGAGTGGAAGATGCATGGGAAGGCAACCATCTCAAACATGCCCATCTGGACATGCTGCCCATCTGGGACGAAGAACTTGCCACATTGACTTACTCTATGACGGGCGAAAAATTCTCTGGATGTCCCACTTGGTACCCCACGCGCATGGCAGACGGCACCCCAATGAGGGAAATTTACCCCGAAGAAAAATGGCCGTTCTTACTCAGCTCGTATAAATCCAACATCATGAGCTCCATCGCCATCGGGGTCGACCGACTCCGGCAGGTGCATCCACACAACCCGGTGTCCATTCACCCTGCAGACGCCAAAGCACTTGGCATCCGCAATGGCGACAAGGTCCGTATCAGCACCCCCGGTAACAGCGTTGAGGCAGTGGCCATGCTGCGCGATGGGGTCATGCGCGGGGCCATCGCTGTGGAACACGGCTATGGACACAAAGAATTGGGGGCCCGTGTGCACTACGTCGATGGCCAAGCCATGCCCCATAACCCCAATATAGGTGCCGGGATTAACCTCAACGACCTAGGCTTTCAGGACACCACGCGACAAGACAAAAACGTGTGGATCGACTGGGTATCTGGTGCGGCCGTGCGCCAAGGGCTACCCGCGCGAATTGAGAAGGTGGCCGCATAAAAAGCCCCTGTATCAGTGATGCGCATAAAAAATGGCAGCACCTCGTGCTGCCATTTTTGACTGCTTTACGAACTCTATTTACTGGCTGCCGGAGAATCTTTTTCGCTAAACAACACCTCATCATCATACGAAACCGCGACATGCTGAGGAAAATCCTGGCCCAGTAAATGGCCCAAACGCGCCGCCTTGGTTTGTAAATAATGACTGTTATGGGGATTAGCGGGTATTTCATGGGGTACACGCTCAACGACATCAACCCCTAGATCACTTAACGCCTGCACCTTGCGAGGATTATTGGTCATTAGGCGCACATGCTCAATGCCCAAATGCTGCAACATGGGCAAACAGACCTCGTAGTTACGCATATCGGCAGCAAACCCTAAATGCTCATTTGCCTGCACGGTATCGTACCCCTCGTCTTGGAGGGCATAAGCACGGATCTTATTCAACAGACCAATGCCACGCCCCTCTTGGCGTAGATAAAGCACAACCCCCTGGCCCTGCTCAGCAATACGTTGCATGGCCAACTGCAGTTGCGGGCCGCAATCGCAACGCATGCTAAATAACGCATCCCCGGTTAAGCACTCTGAATGCACCCGCAATAACACTGCGTCTTGGGCACTCCATTGACCGTAAGTAAGTGCAATATGCTCACGCTGCGTTTCTGACTCGAGAAACACATGCAACCGAAACACCCCCCAAGGGGTGGGGAGCTTGCTTGAAGTGACAAATTCGACCAAAACCAATCCACCAACAAAAAATCCACAAAACGGAAGCAGTCCCCTGCCTGACGATAATGCGCCAAGCAGGCGCGTGCCTTTTAGAGCTGCGCAGGCAGCTGCAAAGCTAACTGGCTTGCCAAACCAATATAACGCCGTGGCGTTAAAGAGAGGAGTTCTTCCTTGGCCGGAGCAGGGATATCCAGCCCCTTGATGAACTCAGTCAACGCCTCTTGGGTGATTGCTTTACCGCGGGTCAACTCTTTAAGCTGCTCATAAGGGTTTTCTACCGCGTAACGACGCATCACCGTTTGTATGGGCTCGGCCAATACTTCGTAGCAGGCATCAATATCCGCATCGATGGCCTCTTGGTTGAGCTCGAGTTTTTCCAAACCACGCAAACAAGCACTATAGGCAATCATGCAATAGCCCATCGCGGCGCCCAAATTGCGCAACACAGTCGAATCCGACAAATCACGCTGCCAACGAGAAACCGGTAATTTTTCTGCCAAATGTCCAAGCAAAGCGTTCGCCAAGCCGAGATTACCCTCTGAGTTTTCAAAATCAATGGGATTTACCTTGTGCGGCATCGTCGAGGAACCGACCTCGCCCTCTTTGAGACGTTGCTTGAAAAAGCCCAAAGCAATATAGCCCCAAATATCGCGGTTAAAATCCAGCAAGACGGTATTCAAACGCATCAATGCGTGGAAGAGCTCGGCCATCCAATCATGGGGCTCAATCTGAATGGTCAAAGGGTTTTGCTCTAATCCCAATTCCTCAATAATTGCACGACTAAAATTAGGCCAATCAACCTCGGGGTAGGCGGCCATATGGGCGTTGTAATTACCGGTGGCACCATTTAACTTGGCCGTCGCTTGGACCTGCTCAATTGCTTTGATGGCGCGCCCCAAACGATGGGCCACGTTAGCAAACTCTTTGCCCATGGTTGTCGGGCTGGCCGGTTGACCGTGCGTGCGCGCCAACATGGGCTGATGTGCAAACGTATGCGCCATGGCTGCGATTTTTTGATATAAATCATGCAAGGCGGGCAACACCACCTGATCCCGAGCTCGTGTCAACATCAAAGCATGCGAGGTGTTATTAATATCCTCGGAAGTGCAAGCAAAGTGGATAAACTCGGCCGCCTCAGGCAAATCGGGCTCTTTGCTGATGTGCTCTTTGAGCCAGTATTCGACAGCCTTAACATCATGGTTTGTGACGCGCTCGATCTCTTTGATACGCTCAGCATCTTGTTCGCTAAACTGGGTCACCAACTGACGTAAAAACGCCTCACCTTTGGGGCTAAAGCGAGGCAACTCGGGCAACCCGGCTTTTGACAAAGCGATTAACCAAGCAACCTCGACCTCAACTCGATGGGCCATAAATCCCGCCTCGGATAAAAAGGGGCGCAAAGATTCAGTGGCACGGCCATAACGACCATCAATGGGAGACAAAGCATTTAAAGGGGTAAGTGTTTCTGCGATGCGCATAACTCAATCAATTGAAAATGTAAATACGATATTCTAACACTGCAGGGATTTTCGCGCGGATGATGACGAATAAACCACAGTTCAGTCCCAAAAGCCCTATAAAACCATCCCTGCAAGACCGTTGCCGTGCTTTATATAGCCATCTTGATATACTTTGAGAGGCACACAATCAATTAAAAATATATATGAAACTCATCGGTTCTCTAACTAGTCCGTATGTTCGCAAAGTACGCGTGGTCATGGCGGAAAAAAAACTCGACTACGAACTCGTCATTGACGATGTTTGGAGTGCAGACGCCATCATCACCGAACACAATCCTCTTGGCAAGGTTCCCTGCCTGGCCATAGATGATTTTGGAAACCTATTTGATTCGCGCGTCATCGTCGAATATTTGGATACGCTCTCGCCCGTCAGTCGGCTACTGCCCCAAACCGGTCGTGATCGAGCGCTGGTCAAACTCTGGGAGGCCGCAGCAGATGGCCTCATGGATGCCGCCATCAGTATCCACATCGAAAAGAATCAACGTGCTACCCATCAGCAAAACCCTGCTTGGATCGCCCGCCAACAAGAAAAAATCACGCGCACACTGGCTTATCTAGAGACTCAATTGGGTGAAAACTCATTTTGTTCGGGGATTAATTTTAGCCTAGCGGATATTGCCGTCGGCTGTGCCCTCGGCTATCTCGACCTGCGCTTTAAAGATCTCGACTGGCGCGCCCAACACGAACAATTAGCGCGGCTGTGCGACAAGCTCTACCAGCGCCCTTCTTTCATACAAACCCAACCCTAAGAGACCAGTCCCCTACGGCTACCTTTAACCGCTTTGCCTGCCTTAGGGGGCAGATTTAAATATCCAACCCCCTCTTTATATCAACCTCAGCCGCGGACGAAAAAAGTCTCATAGATCATCTGAGTACCCAAAATAAATAGCAACCCAGCAAAAATACGCTTGAGGTGATTCACGGGCAAGCGGTGCGCTGCAGCAGCCCCAAAGGGGGCGGTCAGCACACTCATGACGGTGAGTGTAATCAACGCCGGCCAGTAGTTATACCCCAGCATGCCGGGAATATTTTTGGTCGTTTCGTAACCAGACCACACATAGCCCAAGCTGTTAGACAGCGCAATAAAAAAGCCCAACGCCGCTGAGGTTGCCACCGCCTGTGCCATATGCAGTCGGGCACGCACTAAATAAGGCACGGATAAAAACCCGCCCCCTGCCCCTAATAAGCCCGAGATCACCCCCACAACAAAACCAAAAGCCGCGGTGACCCATTTAGGAGGCAACACGGGGGCGGCATCCGGCTTGCTCTTATGCAGCATACGAAATGCTGAAATATAGACAAAGGACACAAAAATAATGGCCAAAAGCTCGTTGCTGATCATGGCAAAAATAGTGCCCCCCGCAACAAAGCCGCCTAAAATAACCCCAGGCACCATTAACTTCACAACATCCCAATGAATCGCCCGATGTTTTTGATGGGCACGCATACTCGAGAGCGAGGTAAATACAATGGTGCCCATTGCCGTGGCGATCGCCGCATGAACCGCTAAATCTTGGGGGATACCAATGCGCGGCAGCATATAGTTCAAAAAAGGGACCAGCATCATGCCGCCCCCAATGCCAAGCAGACCCGCTGCAAAACCCACAAAGGCCCCTAGCCCGAGCAGGGCAATGAAAAAACCGATGGTCATTGTTATTTAAACCTTATGTAATAATCCCACCACCCAAACAAATATCACCATCGTACAGTACCGCTGACTGCCCAGGGGTGACTGCCCATTGTGGGGTGGTGAATCGCAGTGTGAATTGTTCATCTTGGGCCTGCACTAGCTGGCACGGTGTATCGGGCTGTCGGTAGCGGACCTTGGCACCATAGTCATCCTGCACCGGGGGGTGACCCGCAATCCAGCTGGCCTGCTCGGCCACCAACTCGGGCTGATAAAGCCAAGGATGATCAGAGCCCTCAACAACATAAAGTGTATTGGCGGCCATATCTTTGCGTGCCACATACCAAGCCCCCGAAGTGCCATCTGCACCTTGGCGCCCTTTAATCCCGCCAATACCCAACCCACGGCGTTGACCATAGGTATAAAATGCCAAGCCGATATGCTCACCAATAATATTGCCCTGGTCATCTTTGATGGGACCAGGCTCGGTAGGTAAATAACGGTTTAAAAACTCCCTAAAGGGGCGTTCGCCAATAAAGCAAATACCTGTAGAGTCTTTTTTCTGTGCCACGGGCAGATCCAGCTTGGCGGCAATATCGCGAACCTCAGTTTTTTGTAATTCCCCCAAGGGAAAAATGGTACGTGCCAGTTGTTCTTGATTCAGACGATGCAAAAAATAGCTTTGATCTTTGCTCTTGTCTAACCCTTTGAGCAGCTGAAACTGCCCATCAACCTCGCGCACACGCGCGTAGTGCCCGGTCGCAATATGCTCAGCACCTAGCTGCATCGCATGATCTAAAAATGCCTTGAATTTGATCTCGGCATTACATAATACATCTGGATTGGGTGTACGACCTGCAGAATACTCGCGTAAAAATTCGGCAAAAACGCGATCTTTGTACTCAGCGGCAAAATTAACCGCCTCAATTTCAATGCCGATTAAATCGGCGACACTGGCAGCATCGATCCAGTCTTGGCGAGTAGAGCAGTACTCGCTGTCATCGTCGTCCTCCCAGTTTTTCATAAACAGGCCAACGACCTCATAACCTTGTTGCTTGAGTAGCCATGCCGTAATGGCTGAGTCAACGCCTCCGGACAGACCCACAACAACACGCTCTTTACTAAACGATTTGGACATAAACGGAAAACTCGTGGCCCCAAGAATCACTCGGTAGAAAAGAAAATTTTGCCTGGATTTAGAATATTATGGGGATCCAGACTTTGCTTAATTTGCTGCATGACGTCAATAGCACTGTCGCCGAACTCTTGGGGCAAGAATTCACGCTTGTGCAAACCCACGCCGTGCTCGCCGGTACACGTGCCCCCCGCACGCAATGCGCGCTGTACGATACGGTGATTGAGTTGCTCAGAGGCTTGCCACTCGGCAGGATCATCAGGAGACAGCAGCATTAACACATGAAAATTGCCATCGCCCACATGCCCTAAAATCGTGCTTGGGAAAGGTGCCTGTGCCATGTCTTCGGCCGTCTCAACGACGCATTGGGCTAACTCTGAAATAGGTACGCACACATCTGTTGTGCTGGATACCGCCCCGGGGCGTAGTTGCAGCCCAGCAAAATAGGCTTGATGGCGCGCCGCCCACAAACGCGAACGGTCCTCGGGCTGATCTGCCCAATCGAAATCCATGCCTTGGTTGACCTGCGCAATCTCTTGAACAATTTCAGCCTGCTCTTGGACCGCGCTCGGACTGCCATGAAACTCAAAGAGCAACAACGGCTTTTCTAATAAATCGAGCTTGCTGTATGCATTGGTCGCGCGCACGGCCTGCACATCCATGAATTCAACACGGGCAATATCAATGCCCATCTGAATGACCTCGATCACGGTTTGAACCGCATCTGCTACCGTTGGAAAATGACAGACGGCTGCAGAAACTGCCTCGGGCAATGGATGCAAGCGCACGGTCAGCTCGGTAATAATGCCAAGAGTGCCCTCGCTACCAATGAATAAGCGCGTTAAATCATAACCAGCAGATGATTTTTTAGCCCGTTGGGCCGTACGCACGATACGACCATCTGCCATAACAACGGTCAAATTGAGTACGTTTTCACGCATTGTCCCGTACCGCACAGCATTGGTGCCAGAAGCACGTGTTGCAGACATCCCACCTAGGGTAGCGTTGGCGCCGGGGTCAATAGGAAAAAACAAACCTGTTTCGGCCAGGGCGGCGTTGAGAGACTCCCGTCTGACCCCTGCCTGAACCGTGGCGGTAAAATCCTCGGCATGGATTGCCAGGATCTCATCCATTTCGGACAAATCCAAAGAAATCCCCCCTTGGATGGCCAATACATGCCCCTCTAGCGAAGTACCCGCACCATACGGAATCAATGGCACATGGTGCGTATGACAATGATGTGCGACCCAGGCGACCTCATCCGTGCTGTGCGCATAAATCACAGCCTCGGGGGCCATCGTAGGATAGGGCGACTCATCACTGCCATGCTGCTCAAGGACCGCAGGTGTCAAGCTACATCGCTCTCCGAACTTGTCCTGTAGGGCTTGAATAAATCCCTCTGGCAAAGGCCGCTTTACCTGCTGTACCGCTGCGGTATTCATTGTTTACTCCGTCAAACCTCGTCATTTAATGCGAGACCAAGGACTCAACTACTCCGCCGTACCCCGCGCTTTATCGCACATACAGCTTAGGCATGAGCCACATTTGTCTCTGGCTTATGGGCCATTTTACGCCTTTCTTGGACGGCTTGGGACAATCTTTCTAAAACCACCTCGGTATCGTCCCATCCGATGCAGCCATCGGTAATGCTCTGACCATAGGTGAGTGCTTGTCCATCAACTAAATCCTGACGCCCAGCGACCAGATGGCTCTCGATCATCACACCAATAATACGATCATCGCCTCCACTGATCTGCGCCCCAACATCTGCCAACACCTCGGGCTGGCGGCGATAGTCCTTATTGCTATTTGAGTGGCTGGAGTCAATCATGATCGCGGGGCGCAATCCGGCCGCTTGCATTTTTTGGCTGGCTTGCTCTACGCTTTGCGCATCATAGTTTGGCTGAGGCCCCCCACGCAGAATGATATGGCAATCCTCGTTGCCCAATGTCGACACAATCGCGGAATGACCGCCTTTGGTCACCGATAAAAAGTGGTGTGGATGGGATGCGGCCTTAATGGCATCTACCGCCATGCCAATGCTGCCCCCTGTGCCATTTTTAAACCCTACCGGACAGGACAGGCCCGACGCCAGCTCGCGGTGTACCTGACTCTCTGTCGTGCGTGCACCGATTGCACCCCATGCGACCAAATCAGCAATGTATTGCGGTGTAATCATATCCAGATACTCACACGCCGCAGGTAAGCCCATTTCATTAATATTTAGGATCAACTCGCGCGCGATACGCAGCCCCTGATTAATATTAAAGCTACCATCCAAGTGGGGATCATTAATTAACCCCTTCCAACCTACCGTAGTACGGGGCTTTTCAAAATACACACGCATCACGATTTCTAGTGAGTCGGCATGCGCTGCGCGTAGTTTGGCCAGACGCTCGGCGTACTCGAGGGCGGCCTTGGGGTCATGAATAGAGCACGGCCCAATCACAACGACCAAGCGGTCGTCTTTGCCATGCAAAATTTGGTGAATGGCCTTGCGACTGCCATGTACCACCTCGCTGGCCTGTTCGCTGCAGGGAAACTCACGCATGACGTGCGCTGGCGGACAGAGCTCTTTAATCTCGCGAATCCTTAAATCATCAGTATTGTGTGACACGGTCTTTCTCCTCTGTTTGGGCCAATGCACCCTTGAACTTCCTTGGGCAGCCACAAAAAAAGCCGCCCGGCGATGCGCTGGCGGCTTTTTGGAAACTGGTATTAGGCGTTGTTAATTTGTACAGCCCACCCTTTCCTGCGCCAGCGGCACGGGAAAAAAGTAAAAATAAAAAAAGAGGGATTGGCTGTTCAAACTATGCATAGTTAAAAAGACTACCACACCCATAGGACGAATAGCAAGCATTGCCATAAAAGCCAGCCAACAACACTTGTTAATGGCCAGAAACCGCTCGATCCGCTGAGAGACAAGCCCATTGAGAATATCAATCTATTCGGGAACCCAATAGTTTTTGTCAAAATCATTTGAGCGCTAACTATTTTTCATTGTATCATTTGAGCTCAAACTAATAACCTCAAGGTCTCTATTAATCGGTTATTTCAGATTTTGATTAAGACCTAAAAAAATAAACGAGACAATTTTTAAATTCATAGAAAGACAAAAGGACCCCATTTATGTTTAATTCAGCGGAAATTCCACATCGAGGCAAGAAAACAGCGCTGGCTGTCGCTTTTGGTCTACTGAGCGCTGGCCTGTTGGGTAGCACCGCAACAGCCGCCTCTCTAGAAGAGATCAAAGACAAAGGCGTGATTCGTATCGCTGTGGCCAACGAAATTCCCTACGGCTTTATTGACCCCAACGGGGAAGCCAAAGGGGCCGGTCCCGAGGTCGCACAACACCTGGTCGAAGAACTAGGCATTGATGAAATTGAGTGGGTGACCACTAATTTTGGGTCATTAATCCCGGGGCTGCAGGCGGATCGTTTTGATATGGTCGCCGCAGAAATGGCCATCTTGCCACAGCGCTGCGAGCAAGTGGTTTATTCCGAGCCTAATAGCTCTTATGGTGAGGGCTTGTTAGTCGCTGCTGACAACCCCAATGACATTCATAGCTACGAAGACTTTGTAGATAGTGATTACACAGTGGCAATCATGGCCGGTGCAGACCAGCTCGAAATGCTGCAGGCACTGGGCGTCGATGAGAGCCGAATGTTAACCATTTCTAATAACGCCGACGCCATTTCCACCGTCTCTACTGGCCGCGCCGATGCTTATGCCGCCACCGGCCTGACGGCTGCCGAGCTCGCCAAACGTAGCGACAAGGTAGAGCTGGCCGAAGACTTTGTGGACCCGGTCATCAATGACGTCACTATCCGCAGCTGGGGTGGTTTTACCTTTTCCAAGGATTCCGAAGATCTGCGCGATGCCATCAACGAGGCATTGGCAACATTTAAAGAGACCGATACCTGGTCCGATATCCTGTCCAGCCATGGGTTTACTGATGTAGACCAAAGCGAATCCAATGCCAAAACCACTGCCGAGTTGTGTGCTGACACCGATGGCCCATTTTAATTTTTACAGGCGCCATTGTTCCATTACTGATTAGGCACACATGATTGACTGGAATACTTACGCAGGCCCCCTACTCAGTGGGGCCTGGGTAACAACTCAACTCACTATTTACTCCACTATTCTTGGTGGATTGGTCTCCTTTATTGCTGGCGTTGGCAGACTCTCTGATTTCCTCTGGGTTCGCGCCCTGAGCGTAGGGTTTATCGAGCTCTTTAGAGGAACATCACTTTTAGTGCAATTATTCTGGTTATTCTTTGCACTTCCCGTATTTGGCCAGGTCATTGGCGTCGATTTACGCCTCAGTCCGGTCATGGCGGGCACCTTGGCCCTGAGCTTAAATATTGGTGCTTATGGTGCCGAAGTGGTACGCGGTGCCATCCAGGCCGTATCACCTAACCAACTCGAGGCTGCCAAGGCATTAGACTTTAGCTCACGCCAAACCATGTGGCGCATCGCCGTTCCCCAAGCCATTCCTGAAATGATGCCCTCATTTGGCAACTTGGCGATTCAAAACCTCAAAGACACCGCTTTAGTCTCTCTGATCAGCCTAGGCGATCTCACCTTCCGTGCGGAACAATTACGTAATTACACTCAGGACAGCACCACCATCTATACCTTGTTGCTATTTATTTATTTTGGCATGGCTTTGGTCTTGGCTTTTTTCATGCGTTTACTTGAACGCTATACCAGTCGCTGGCGAGCAGGGAGGTAACGATGCTATTTGGGATTGCATGGGATACAAGCAGCGCCTGGGCCTTTGCATGGTCTATCTTGCCAATCTTGCTAAAAGGCATGGTGGTGACCCTGCAGGCGACCCTACTAGGCTTTGTGGTCGCCGCTATTATCGGCCTTATTTTGGCGGGGCTAAAAAGCGTACGCTTGAAAATTATTTCCTGGCCCGCCTATTTCATCACCGAATTCATTCGCGATACGCCATTATTAGTGCAGCTATTTTTCCTGTATTACGTGCTGCCCGAATATGGCATTGTATTGCCGGCATTTATGACCGGGGCATTGGCCTTGGGATTGCAATACAGTGCCTACACTTCCGAGGTTTACCGCGCGGGCATTGAGTCCATCCACAATGGCCAAACTGAGGCTGCCCGAGCACTCGATTTTACGGCTTGGCGCACCTTTGTCATTGTCATTTTGCCCCAAGCCATACCGCGCATTATTCCTGCCTTAGGCAACTATTTGGTCTCGATCATGAAAGATGTGCCTGTGCTCTCAGTAGTCTCGGTACTCGAGATGCTCAATGTGGCCAAAATTATTGGCGATCGCACCTTTAACTACATGATCCCTTTATCCATGGTGGGCTTGTTGTATCTGATTCTCACCTTGGTTGCCTCTTGGCTCATACGTGTTTTAGATACGCGCTTACCCAAAGAAGGAGTACATTTAAAATGACTGGCACACTTAGTCAAACAGTGCTGGATACCAGTCGCCAAACTGAACCTCACCCGATGAACGGGCAGGGCAATGGCCTGTCCAGCGACCCCTCTTCACCCATCATTGAATTTGACTCGGTCACCAAAAAATTTGATGACCACGTGGTGCTTGACCAGCTCAGCTTCAATGTACAACAAGGGGAAAAGGTCACCATCATTGGCCCCTCAGGCTCAGGAAAGTCTACTGTACTGCGTATTTTGATGACTCTGGAAGACATCCAGGGGGGGCATATTTTCGTGGGAGGTGAGCCCCTGTGGCATGAGGAAAAAAACGGTGGATTAGTGGATGCTGGAGAAAAACACCTACGCCACATGCGTAAAAAAATGGGCATGGTGTTCCAACAATTCAACCTATTCCCCCACATGACAGTCCAACGCAATATCACCGAGGCCCCTATCCATGTACTGGGTCTAAGCAAGAAAAAGGCGCAAAAAAGAGCCTGCGAGTATCTCGAGCTGGTGGGTATGATTGAACACAAGGACAAATACCCCAGTCAGCTCTCCGGTGGACAACAACAACGCGTCGCCATCGCTCGGGCGCTGGCCATGCGACCCAAAATCATGCTCTTTGATGAGCCCACCTCGGCGCTTGATCCCGAACTGGTCGGCGAGGTCCTCACGGTCATCGAACGATTAGCCGCACAACATGACCTCACTATTTTATTGGTTACCCATGAAATGCAATTTGCCAAAGAGGTGTCTGACCGCGTTTGTTTCTTTGATGGCGGCAAAATAGTCGAGCAAGGAAACCCCGAGCAATTGTTTGATAACCCACAAGAAGAACGTACTCAGCAATTTCTCAGTCACTTCTTAGGTGAAAACGGTAACTAAAGCCGTTATTTGAACGCCTTATAGGCATGCCCTGAGGCAGCCATAAAAAAAGCGCAGACGGAAAACTATCCGCTGCGCTTTTTAGTGCCTTACTGAACTAAAGAGTTAATTATCCTGGAAAGGCTTGGGCTGTATAGTTTGTGTGTTTTTGCGATGCGCCAAATACTCGGGCCTAGGTTCCAAGCCGTACTTAGGCGTTTCTAACTTGTTCTCAACGCTGTTATAAACGAAGTAAGCATTCACCCGTGGCCATGGGCTGATATTGCCCGCGGAACCATGCATGGCGTTGCTATCGAACAAGACCACTGACCCTGCTTTGGCCTCCAATGCCTCAATCCCGCCATATTCCTCAACCAATAGCGTTAAGCTTAAGGGATCGGGCACCCCAAACTCTTGTTTCTTTAAAGAGCGCTCATGGTGGTTTTCCGGGGTCTCACCTGGACAGACCAAAAAGGTGCGGTGGGATCCCGGGATAAGCATGAGTGGGCCATTGCAAGCATCATTGTCTGTTAACAGCACACTACAGCTCAGGGCCCGCATCTCGGGCATGCCATCCTCTACGTGCCAGGTTTCAAAATCTGAATGCCAATAAAACTCATCGCCATCAAAACCGGGCTTGTAGTTAACACGCGATTGATGAACATACACCTCAGAACCCAAAATCTGTCGGGCCACATTGACCAGACGGGGATCTTGCATCAAGCGCTCAAACATGGCGCTAAATTGGTGTACTGAAAACAAAGAGCGCAGCTCTTGGGAGTCTGGCTCGGTCACTAACTCAGGGCGATTTTGTAGATCGTCACGCTCGCCCAAAGCTTTTACCTCGGCCAGTAGCTTTTTCACCTCTTGGGGGCTAAAAAGCTCCTCCAGGACGAGGAACCCCTTGTCCTGGTACGCGCTCAACTGTTCGGCACTGAGTGCATCCGCATAGGTGCCTTCGTTGTAAACGACCGGCTCCTCACGAACGACCATACCGGCCTGGCGCTCTGTTCTGGAAACATAGCGGTCATGAATCACCGTATCCATGATAATAAACTCCTATCTTTACTTATTCGGTCTCTAAGGGATAAACCCCAGATTCGTCATGAACCTCTTGACCGGTTAAAGGCGGGTTGAACACACAAATCAAGCGCATGGGCTCTTTCCCCCCGCGTAGGTAATGTTCGTCGTGCTCATCTAGGGCGTAGACCACGCCTGGCTCAATGGCGTATTTCTTGCCATCGGCCACTGTTTCAATCTCGCCATCGCCCTCAACACACCAAACCGCTTCGAGGTGGTTTTTATAGTGAATATGGGTTTCTGTCCCTGGCTTAATAATGGTTTCATGAAAGGAAAATCCCATCCCATCGCGCTTCAAAAGGACACGACGGCTCGTCCAGTTTTCACTTTTGACTTCATGTTCTGTGCCAATAATGTCTTTGACATTGCGAACGATCATAATCTTTACTCCTGCTATTTCTCTTGTTCTTGAATACTGCTCATGGCTGAAGCCATGAATAAGATATCTCGTAGTGATATGTTGAAATCAGGGGCCCCCTAATCCAAAGAACGGGCAGCCCCCAACATCAATCTGTGATTTAGGCTTTAGCGACTTCTTCTGCCAGTGTTTCAGCCACACTCTTTTCAATAATGGCCATCCCTTTTTGCAATAGCTCAGTTTCGATGGTCAGTGCGGGCAAGAGTTTGAGAACCTCATCGTTAGCACCTGAAGTCTCAATAATCAAACCATTCTCAAAACACTGCTGAGCAATTTTGCCTGCCAGTTCATGATGTTCTGTGGTGACTAGACCCTGAATCAGGCCACGACCACGGACGCTCAACCCGGCATTGGGGTAGCTCTGGCAAATGTTCTCCAAGCAATCGCGGATGATTTCTGCCTTTTCCTCAATCTCAGCAGAAAACTTCTCATCCTGCCAGTAGTGCTGCAACGCGGTGGTGGCAGTAACAAAGGCTAGGTTGTTACCACGGAAAGTACCGCTGTGCGCACCAGGAGACCACACATCAAGCTCGGGCTTCATCAGCACCATCGACATTGGCAAGCCAAAGGCCGAGAGCGACTTGGACAAGGTAATAATGTCGGGTTGGATATCCATTTTTTCAAAACTGAAAAATGTTCCCGTACGACCACAACCTACCTGAATATCATCCACGATAAACAGGATTTCATGACGGCGGCAGACCGCCTGCAAGTCTTCTAACCAGCGATGAGTGGCGACATTCACGCCCCCCTCGCCCTGAATGGTTTCAACAATCACTGCCGCTGGCTTGTCCACACCGCTGCTGGGATCGGTCAGGACCTTTTCCAAATAACTAATGGTATCTACATCAGGACCTAGATACCCGTCATAAGGCATAAAGGTAGTGTTACCCAATGTGGCACCTGCAGCAGAGCGGAATTTTTGGTTGGCAGTAACGCTCAACGAGCCCATGCTCACACCATGAAAGCCATGCGTAAATGAGATGATATTTTCACGCCCAGTCACCTGGCGGGCAATTTTCAATGCGGCCTCAACCGCGTTGGTGCCTGTTGGGCCAGTAAACTGGAAGGTATATTCCATACCACGGGGCTTCAGGATGACATTCTCAAAGGTTTCTAAAAAGTCCTTTTTGGCTTGTGTTGCCATATCCAGTCCATGTACTACCCCATCTTCTTTGAGGTAATCAATGAGCTTTTCCTTTAGAAGCTTATTGTTATGTCCATAATTCAGTGTCCCTGCACCGCTGAAAAAGTCGATGTAGGCCTCTGAACCACTGTCATACAACAAGGAACCTTTTGCTTGTTCAAATAAGACCGGAAATGAACGAATATAGCCACGCACTTCCGACTCTAAACGATTAAAAACTTTCAACTTAGCCATGATTTTTGCTCCAAAAAGTAAAACAATCCCCTACAGATCAAATATCCGTATCTTGTTAGTCCATTTGCTTTATCGGATCAGGGGATAGGCCCGATGCGTAATAAGGGCTCTGTTTGTGGTTGTGCCGCCTCATCAAAATGATGAGACTCAAAGAACGGCAATTCTTTCAACTCTGTCTGGTATTGATCAGCCAAGCGCTGGAACATCCGACGTGAGGCCTGATTATCAGGAGCCACCGTTGTTTCGATATAGCGCACCTCTTGGCATTGTGTGCGTTGCAATAAATGCTCGAGCATGCGCAAAGCCAGACGCTGCCCTCTCATTGAAGAGTGCACAGCGACCTGCCAAACGAATAAAACATGTTCCTGGGAAGGCGGCTGATATGCCGAAATGAAGCCTACAACCTGCGCGCCTTTGGTAGCCACTACACAGGTTTGAGCGAAATGCTCGGTCAAGAGCAAATAGGCATAGGTAGAATTAATATCTAAAGGTGGGCATGAACGAATGAGTTTTGCTACGGCCGCCCCATCATTTTTAGAAGGGGCGCGTAGCACAAGCGGTTCGTCTGTATCCGCCTCGGCTTCAGATTGTGTAGAACACATGGTATTGGATTGATTTGTTTGTAAAATCTTCACACTACCAATCCGGATTCAGGGGGTACTGCCCCGTCCGGAACCTCCAAAAGTGTCGATGCAGCATCGCCCGCGCTGGACGTGACCACATCGGTTTCAGAATCAATCAAGCAAACTACCTTTTCCAAGGCGGCGGTAATATCCGCCTGCTCGGACTCAGGCAACTGCTTGAGCGCTTGAGCCAACTTTTTTTGTAGTGGCGAGGGCGTTTCTGCTGCCAGAGCACGCCCTGTTTCGGTCGCCGTAATATAAACAATACGACGATCTTTGCGACCGCGCTCTCTCTGAATGAGACCCTTGTCCTCTAAGCGGTCTAGTATGCCAACCACCGTACTGGGGCTGACATGCATCTGGCGACTAATCGCCGTCGCGGTGAGCGGCCCGCTGTCTATCACCTTGCTCAAGCAAACAAGCTGCGGCGCGGTGATATTGCTATAAGCCGCCAACTGCCTAGAGTGCAGGGCAATTGAGCGCGTAATACGACGTATGGCTCGTAAAATTCTCAAATCGTATTGGTTCTGTGTATCCATAACTATTTCGCAATCAAAACGTCGCACTACAAATCGTTAGTGCTGAAATAATAGGCCTTACGAACTATCTCGTCAAGGCAAAAGTTGCAACTGCTTACATTTAAGGGTGCAGGTTGACAGGTAGTCAACCCTTGAAAATAAATGTTAAGAATTTGGATTGACGCGCGTTTTTTAAGCCTCGGTACCGCCGACTGTCAGCCCATCAATACGTAAAGTAGGCAACCCCACACCCACGGGCACTACTTGACCTTCCTTGCCGCAAGTCCCGACCCCGGTATCCAGCTGCAAGTCATTACCGATGAGCTTGACTTGGTTCATGGCCTCAATCCCGCTACCTATCAGGGTGGCCCCTTTTACCGGGTGAACCAGACGCCCATTCTCAATGAGCCAGGCCTCAGAGGCAGAAAAAACGAAACTGCCGCTGGTAATATCCACCTGCCCGCCCCCAAAATTCACGGCATAAATACCTCGGTCAACCGAGGCGATAATCTCTTCGGGCTCGTGCGGTCCGGCCAACATAAAAGTATTGGTCATGCGCGGCATCGGCACATGAGCAAATGACTCACGCCGGCCATTGCCTGTACCTGCCATATTCATCAGACGTGCATTCATACTGTCTTGTAAATAATTTTTGAGAATGCCGTCCTCGATCAAAACCGTGCGCTCTGTAGGGTTCCCCTCATCGTCTACTGTCAATGAGCCGCGGCGGTTAGCAAGGGTGCCATCATCAATCACTGTCACTCCCTTCGAGGTGACCTGCTCACCCAACCGTCCTGAGAACACACTGGAGCCTTTGCGATTGAAATCCCCCTCGAGACCATGGCCGACTGCCTCATGGAGTAATACACCGGGCCAGCCAGGGCCTAACACGACAGGCATGACCCCGGCAGGTGCTGGACGAGACTCTAAGTTGAGCAATGCCTGCTGCACTGCCTGATCGACGTACTGTCGCAGAATATCGTCACTAAAATAATGGAGGTCATAACGCCCGCCCCCACCGGCTGAGCCCACCTCTCGACGACCATTTTGCTCGGCAATGACGGTCAGGGATAAACGAATTAAAGGGCGTACATCAGCGACCTCGCGGCCATCAGATGCTGTGACCAGTACGATGTCATGCGTGGCACCCAAGCTGGCCATGACCTGAATAATGCGCGGGTCAGCCTGACGGGCCAAGGCCTCAACACGCTCGAGCAAAGCCACCTTGGCCTCGGCCTCGAGAGACGATACGGGATCTGCCTGCGTATATAAGGGGGCAACCTGTGGTTGTAACCCATTGCGCCCCACCTGACCCTGGCCGCCTTGGCGCCCAATGGCACGGACCACATGGGCCGCATCCATCAAAGCTTGGGGGCTCAGTGTATCGGTATAAGAAAAGGCCGTTTTCTCGCCAGAGAGAGCGCGTACACCCACCCCTTGTGACAGAGAGAAATGACCTGTTTTTACGATGCCCTCTTCGAGGCTCCAACTTTCGGAACGTGTGTATTGAAAATACAAATCAGCATAATCCACTCGATGCTGATGGATTTCAGCAAGCGCTCGTTCGAGATGATGGCTCTCCAATCCCCAAGGGGCCAACAGCATACCGCGCGCCAGCGCATATGCATCTGTACTGCTTTTCTCGACAATCATTGACTCACCCATAAATAATTACAAAACGCGATGGCTCAACGCGGGCAGTCGCTGACGCACCCGGGCTAAATGTTCCATGCTTAATTCACAACATACCAGACCTGCCCCGGTAGGCAAAACATCCAACACGCGCCCCCAGGCATCTACGCACATCGTGTGCCCCCAAGTACGACGACCATTTTGATGCTCGCCCCCTTGAGCGGGTGCCAACACATAAGCCTGGTTCTCGATCGCTCGAGCCCGCAGTAACAGTTCCCAATGAGCCTGTCCGGTTTTATATGTAAAGGCCGACGGTACCAAGATTAAATTTACCGCCCCCATTTGCCGATAGAGTTCTGGAAAACGCAAATCGTAGCAAATGCTCAGCCCTATAGGGCCAAAGGGGGTTTGCACCACAACCGAGTTTAAGTTGCCCGCATAGATAGTCTCGGCCTCGTCAAACTGTATTTTGCCTTGATTCAAACTAAATAAGTGTATTTTGTCATATCGCGCCACACAGTGACCATCGGGCTGATACACCAAGGTGGAATTAAACACACGCTGGGGCTCGGGGCTACGAAGTGGCACGCTGCCAGCCACAATATAAGCATTGTATTTTCGTGCCCAATCAGCGAGATTTGATTGGATCTGACCTTGGCCAAAATCTTCGGCGATTTTTACCTTGTCCTGATCCTCCCGCCCCATCAGACAAAAAAACTCGGGCAATGCAATCAATTGGGCCCCCAATTCAGCTGCTTGGGCAATGAGCCGTTCTGCCTCGTTGAGATTCTCTTGTAAATCAGTACCAGACACCATTTGCAATGCCGCAACTTTAAATGTATCGGTCGCTGTTGAATCCACTGATTTATTCATTAACCCACCTGACTTTTTAAAAAATATTCAATGCCTAAAGGCCATTCAATGCCCAAAGGCTTATATTTATCTAGTTTGCTCTCGGCCGACTATTGATAAGACTGGATATGTGCGATGTTTATATCCTAAGATCAAACAATAAAAATCCTGCAATGGTTTAAAGAAATGTTTATTTATTTATTTAACCCATGTAAAATAACTTTAATTGCTAATGGGTTTGTATTTACCTATTGCTGATTCATCGTAGATTCGGAATTTACTGATTTCACAATCTATCGCAACACACACAGGAATTATAATGCCTTTAGAACATTTTACTGCTGAAAAAGAAAAAATCGAAAAGGAAATACAGAAATTGCAACGTAAAATGCGCTCCATAAAAACACGCCAAAGACGGCCAGTCATGAACACCATTGTGCGCTCCATGATCGAATATGAGATCACCCCCGCAGAAATTGAGCGCCTGTACAATCGCCAAATCGAACGCGCCAAGGCAGGTGGGACCAGTAAACTCCCACCACGCTATAAAAACCCCGAAACCGGGGTGACTTGGAGTGGCCGCGGTCGCCCCCCCAAATGGATTGTCGAGGCCGAGGCCCAGGGGCGTAGCCGTGACGAATTTCTAATCGAAAAATCCGCTAAAAAATAATCCCTCTAGGTGATGCCCGGCTGTTCTGGGCCATTGAACATCCCCACTGCCCGTGCTTTTACTTTAAGCACGGGCTTTTACGTGTGCGGTGCTCTATGCAGTACCTACGCGCTCTACCATCAGGACGGCCGGCTCACTGATCGAGGCGTTTTTCTATGATGCGCGTTTGCCCATTAATGCCGGGAAAGTCCTCAAATACGGCCTGCGCCAGCAATGATAACTGCATGAGCAGTTCTTCCTCTTCGCTTTCCGATCGGGCGGTTGCGCGATAAACCTCTTTGCCTGCCTGCTCGTTGTCTAACAAACGCACGGTGAGCTGGTTTTCATACACATCCACCGGTGTCACTACCCAGTCTGGCCCATAATAAATGCCACCGCCCCAGAAAGGCCCGGCCCCACCGCCCCAAAAACCACCAAACGGGGAAAACATAGGCCCCTGGTAACGCTCAACCCAGCGCCGCTGCAAAGGGTTATGAAAATCCACCCGCAGCGTAAAGCGGGCATTGTCGGCATCTGATTCTACCAAACCCACTGAGCCAATGGCTGCCCGTACGGCATCAGCGACGGCCTGAAATTCTAAATTGTTTTGTTGCTCGTCGCTAAGCTCTATATGATAAGTGGCATCGGCCGCATTATCTGGCCACTGCTCAAATTGTTGCACGCGAGCTGACCAAGTCTGGGCGCAGCCACCCAACAATAACAACCCCACGACCATGATAAAAAAATAACGAATTAACTTTTGAGCATGCTGCATCGCCTTTCCTTTCGTATTACCAACCCACTCTCGAGGAGCGTGCGCGCCTCAAACACCATTCATTTCAATATTATTTATTATATGATTTTTTAGGCAATTATTTATTTCTTAAACGCTTTTATTTTCAATGCTTTTATTTTAATAAAAATATTAATTTCCAATTAAGCGCATAAACTCGCACCTACAATCAAGAATCAGAAACAAGCCAGCCAATGCTTGGGTTCTTTTATGTGGCTAGCTGCCTATAAAAATGTTTGTTGAGGGGTACGTCTAATGACTATTACTATCATAGTGATTCGCCCCTGTCTGGACTCTATTGTAAGATAAGTCGCTCTGGCCTTTTCCAATTACCTTATTCAATGCTGCGTTATGACACAGACTAGTTATCCATCCGAGCAGACCACTACCCTCGCCCAGTACCTCTTTGAAGAACAACACAAGCATGACTTGTGCCCCAAGTTGTGTTTACTCATTGAGCATATGGCCCGCCAGTGTCAGGCCATCGGCCAACGGGTCCGCCAGGGCTCATTAGGCGGTGTATTAGGCAGCATGGGGACTGAAAACGTCCAAGGCGAGGTGCAACAAAAACTCGACCTCATTGCTAATGACATGCTCTTGCAAGATAACGATTGGCACCAGGGCTTAGCTGCCCTCGCCAGTGAAGAAATGGACACCATCCACCCCCTACCCAATCGAGAGCAAGCGCCCTATCTATTGCTTTTTGATCCCTTGGATGGCTCATCAAACATTGATGTGAATACCTCTATTGGCACCATTTTTTCTATTTTGAAAAATCCTGGCACAGCATTGAATGAGCAGAGCTTTTTACAGCCAGGCACACAACAGGTGGCAGCGGGCTATGCGGTTTATGGCCCACAGACTATGCTGGTATTTAGCCTGGGGCACGGTGTGGTCGGATTTACACTTGATCCCTATTTGGGTATCTGGAAGCTCACCCACCCACGGCTGGCAATCCCGCGCCAAACCAAAGAATTTGCCATCAACATGTCGAATATGCGCCATTGGCACGCCCCCATCCGCACCTATATAGAACACTGCTTACAAGGTGAAGAGGGACCGCTGGCTAAAAACTACAATATGCGCTGGATTGCCTCAATGGTGGCCGATGTCCATCGTGTATTGGTGCGTGGAGGGGTGTTTATGTACCCCAGCGATCAGCGTCCAGGAGTCGAGCATGGCAAGCTACGCCTGCTATACGAAGCCAACCCCATGAGTTTTTTGGTTACCCAGGCAGGTGGCCATGCCATCACGCTAGACACCCCCATCCTCGAGGTACAGCCAACAGCGCTACACCAACGCGTCAGCGTGATACTGGGCTCTTTAGATGAGGTACAGCGCATCGAGCAATACCTACAAGACGCAGATTAAGGCGCTGTGTGACAACCTTGGTCTCTGGCGCACACAAGCACACAAGCACACAAGCACACCAGAGATTAAACAGCAGAGACTAAAAATGGGCAGCGGCCTTAAAGCCAAAACTGCCCATGATGAAACCTCAATCGCTGTCAGTATTTTTCTCTTTAGTCGAGTGTGAAAATAGTGGCCCCGGTGGTTTGGCGGGTGACCAATGCCTCGTGGGCCTGTGCCACCTCTTCGAGACGATAACGCTGACCGATATTAATCTTGATTTGCCCTGCGACCACCAAATCAAATAATTCTTTGGCAGAGCGTCGCATCACCGCTGGGTCGGCCACATAGGTGCCCAATATTGGGCGAGTCACATAAAGTGAGCCCTTAGCAGCCAAAATGCCCAAGTTAACACCACTCACAGGACCGGACGCATTACCAAAGCTCACCATCAGCCCACGCGGACGCAGGCAATCCAAAGACGTTTCCCAGGTGTCCTGACCCACACTGTCATAAACAACAGGCAATAGTTCACCATCAGTAAGCTCGTGCACGCGTTTTGCTACGTCCTCTTGGGTGTAATTAATCATTTCCCATGCCCCATGCTCTTTGGCCAGCTGCATTTTTTCTGGGGTGGAGCTCGTACCAATCAATTTTACCCCTAAGGCCTTTGCCCATTGGCAAGCAATCAGGCCCACCCCACCAGCTGCCGCGTGGAACAGGATGGTTTCCCCCGGTTCTAATCTATAAGTCTGCCGAAAGAGGTACTGCACCGTCAGACCTTTGAGCATCATTGCGGCGGCCTCTTCGTAGCTAATTTGATCGGGCAGTTTGACCAGCGTATCGGTGGGCATGTTTCTGGCCTCGGTGTACGCTCCAATAGGGCTTTGACCATAAGCGACGCGATCGCCGACCTGGAAGTCTGTCACCTCAGCGCCAACGGCCACAATATCCCCTGCTGCCTCAAAACCCAGGCCATGGGGTAAAGCACCCGGATACAACCCGTCGCGGAAATAGACATCAATGAAATTCATGCCAATGGCGCGGTGTCGTACCTGTACTTCTTTGGGACCAGGTGCAATCAGCGGACGCTCCACTACCTGTAATACCTCAGGTCCACCATTTTTTTCTAACCAGACCGTCTTGACCATTTCTGTAGGCATTGCAGACTCCTTATTTATTAGAAAGAAACTCATTTGTAAATCTATAGTATCACCCAAATTTCCAAGCGGCAGCAAAGTCTGAGCTGATGTCTTAAACTACACAGACCATCAGAACAATACGTTTTGTCGACAGCATTTTCTATGTCTTTAAAACATGCCTATTTAGCCATCCATCTGGCAGCCCTGTTTTTTGGCCTCGCAGGTATTTTTGGGGCCCTTATTCATGCCAGCGCCGAATTTATCACCATGGCCCGTGCGCTCTTTGCCACGCTGGTCTTGCTGCTCTTATTAGTGGTACGGCGAGGGCCGCTAATTCCACGCAAAATATTTACCCAGCCCAGACCTTTGATGCATTTGCTGGGTGCTGCCCTCTTTTTAAGTCTGCATTGGTTGAGTTTCTTTCTGGCCATTAAAAAAGGCGGTGTGGCGATCGCCACCCTAGGGTTTGCGAGCTTTCCTGCCTTTACTATTGTCGTAGAATTTGTGCTTGCCAGAGACCCCATGTACCGTAACGACGTACTGGCAATTGCGCTGATTACCTTGGGCCTAATCTTGGTTAACCCCTCTTTTTCTTTCCATGATCAGGCCACCATTGGTTTGTTGTGGGGTGTTTTTTCAGGCTTTAGTTTTGCCTTGTTCACCTTTTTAAACAAAGGGCTGAGTCAGCAAGCCTCGGCACTGCAAATTGCGCTATGGCAAAATATTGGTGTCCTTTTGCTAAGCTTGCCTTGGACTTGGGGTCAAATGCTAGGGATTGCTGCCGCTGACTGGTTTTGGTCGGCCATGCTGGGGATTTTCTGTACTGCCTTTGCACACTACCTAATTATTCGCAGCCTACAACGGCTCAAAGCTCGTCATGCCGGCATTGTGATCGCACTCGAGCCTGTGTATGCCATTTTTTTTGCGGCTATTTTATTCCAACAGTACCCCAACCTAAAAATCATCATCGGGGCGATACTGATTATCGGCACCATCATCTGGAGCCAACGCCAGCAACAGCGCCTAGACAAATCCTAAGCGTGGTAAATAAAACGGCGCGTGAATATCGTAAAACTGTTCATGAGTATTGGCGGCGGCCCAACCGCTAGACACCGCTGCCGCCCCGCCAAGAACACTAATACTGCTGCTCTGGATTCACTCTGCCGCTGGGCGTTTGCCCCTGCTCGAGGGTGGACAGTTTATCCAAAATCTGTGCTGTGCACTCTTGACGTAAACTCACCCCTGCAATGTGGGGGGTGATATGTACCCCAGGGGTGGTCCAAAATGGATGCTCTACCGGTAAAGGCTCGGTATGAAATACGTCCAGCAAGGCCCCCCGCAACTGACCTGAGTCCAGCGCGGCCAGTAAATCATCATCCACCACATGCGCCCCTCGTGCCATGTTGATCACAAAGCCATCCTGCTGGAGCGCGGCTAAGCTGTGCTTGTTGATGATGCCTCGTGTGGCGTCCGTTAAGGGCAACACATTAATCAATATGCGGCTGCGTTGCAAAAACTCTTTGAACTGTGCTTGACCCGCATAGAGCTCAACCCCCGCCTCGGGCTGGCGGGCACGTCGGGCCCAGGCCGCGACGGGATAACCCAACTGGGCCAAGGTCTGGGCCACCTGAGCGCCTATTTGCCCATAGCCCATCACGCCTATCGGCCAATCAGTGCGCAGCACCGGGGCATGTGTTTGCCATTTTTTTTGGGGCTGCTGCTGGGCATAGGTGCTGAATCGACGTGTGGCCAGCAACACCCCATGCACTGCGTACTCTGCCATTTGCACGGCCATGCCAGCATCTTCGATACGATACACCGGTATGCTTGCAGGGATGACCGAACCCACCCCCAATGCATCCACCCCCGCCCCGAGATTAAACACGGCCTGGAGATCTTTTTCTTGGGCAAATAAACGTGCAGGAGGCTGCCAAACCACCGCATAGTGTGCCCCCGTAAAGGGGGTATCCGGCGTCCAGACCTGCACCTGCCAGTCGGGGTCTTGTTGCTTAAAGCTCTCGGCCCACTCCTGGGCATACTCTGGGTTTTGAACGGCAATCAGTATTTTTTTCATCTTAGCGTCCCCCACGTAAAGAACTCAACAACCCCCGCAACAACTGGCGCGCCCCGCGTCGTACCTCACTTTTGAGTACCGACTGCACCACCCCATCGCGGCGACCACCTCGTGGCCCGGTAGACCCGATCAAAAAGTCACTCAACGCCCCCAGCGCCCCCCCACTGCTTTGTTCCGCTTGGGCTTGCTCTTGGGCCTGCTTGGCGACTCGCTCTTCGAGTAGCTCATAGGCAGATTCACGATCCACCACCGTATCGTATTTACCCGCCAATGGCGATGTGTTTTGTGTCTCTTGTTTTTCCTCTAGTGTTGCCGGCCCTATACGACTGGCAGGGGCCGCCATCCAAGCACGCTCTGTAATCGTTGGCCGCCCTTCAGAATCCAGCATGGAAACCAAAGCCTCACCCACCCCTAGCTCGGTAATGGCGGCCTCTATATCCAAATCGGGGTTGGGACGCATGGTCTGTGCAACCGTGCGCACTGCCTTTTGCTCACGCGGGGTATACGCACGCAAGGCATGCTGGATACGGTGCCCTAACTGGCCTAAAATCACCTCGGGAATATCCCCTGGAGATTGGGTGACGAAATAAACACCCACCCCTTTAGAGCGGATCAAGCGCAATACCTGCTCGATACGCTCGAGCAGCGACTTGGGCGCCGTATTAAATAGCAAATGCGCCTCATCAAAGAAGAACACCATCTTGGGCTGAGGCAGATCACCCACCTCGGGCAAGCGCTCGTACAGCTCGGCCATCATCCATAACAGAAAAATGGCATATAAACGTGGGGATTGAATTAAACGATCGGCTGCTAAAATATTAACGATGCCGCGACCCGATGCATCGGTGCGTATCCAATCAAAAATATCCAATGCCGGCTCACCAAAGAAATGCTCGGCCCCCTCGTCCTCGATACGCAACAAGGCGCGTTGTATGGCGCCGACGGAGGCAGGCGCTATATTGCCATACTGTTTGCGCAGCTCTGAAGCGTTTTCGCCCACATAAGTGAGCATGGCGCGCAAGTCTTTGAAATCGAGCAGCAATAGCCCCTCTTCGTCAGCCACGCGAAATAGGATATTCATGACCCCCTCTTGGGTGTCATTTAAATCCAGCATGCGCGATAATAGGACTGGGCCCAGGTCAGAAACAGTCACCCGAATCGGATGTCCTTGCTCGCCGAGCACATCCCAAAAGACGGCGGGGTTGGGCCCCCACTCGGGCTCAGGGATTTGATAGCGCTCTAAACGCGCCATGATTTTTTCATTTGGCCGCCCTGCTTGGGTAATACCACTCAGATCGCCCTTAATATCAGCGGCAAAAACAGCCGTGCCCTGGCGGGAAAACGCCTCGGCCAATACCTGTAGGCTCACTGTTTTACCTGTACCTGTAGCCCCTGTAATACACCCATGGCGATTCGCCATTGAGGGTAAAAGTTCTATACTATGTTTAGCGCGGTATGCGACTGGTATGGGTTGTACCATATGGAATGACCCCAGCCCGAGAAAAATTGTTCATAATCCTAAAAGCATCTAAAGTGTAGCCTAAGCAATCTTTAGTGCACAGGTTAAAATAGGTATCTTTACAAATCATTTTAAAATACTTGGTAGCAAATTATGGCAGGTCATAGTAAATGGGCAAATATTCAGCACCGTAAAGGGCGCCAAGACGCCAAACGGGCTAAAGTTTGGACACGTATTATTCGTGAAATTCAGGTCGCCGCACGCGATGGCGGGCCTGAGGTCGAAAGTAACCCGCGCCTGCGCCTAGCATTGGACAAGGCAGCCGCCGCTAACATGCCCAAGGACAACATCGAGCGCGCCGTGCAACGAGGCGCGGGATTAATCGATGGGCAAAACTTCGAAGAGGTCCGTTACGAGGGTTATGGCGTTGGGGGTGCCGCTGTCATTGTGGATTGCATGACAGACAACCGCACACGCACCGTGGCCGAAGTCCGCCATGCCTTTAGCAAGCACGGGGGCAATCTGGGCATTGATGGCTCAGTTGTGTTTCAATTTAAACACTGCGGGCAGTTTATCTTTGCTCCGGGCACCAGCGAGGAAGCCGTCATGGAGGCCGCTCTCGAGGCCGGGGCCGAGGACGTCATCACCGATGATGAAGGGTTAATCGAGGTGATTTGCGAGCCCGCAGATTATGAGCAGGTCAAAAAAGCTTTCGAGGCAGCAGGTCTGGTGCCTGAGGTACAGGAAATTGTCATGAAAGCCCTCAACGAGACCGAACTCGAGGGGAAAGAGGCAGAAACCATGAAAACGATGCTGGATGCCTTAGAGTCACTCGACGACGTACAAGAGGTTTATACCACCGCCGTCATGGATGAAACTGAATAACCATCAGGGACACCCTTTCGCTCACTCTTTTGGACATCAGAGACTAACTAAACTATGAAACTACTGGTTATCGGCGCAGGCGGCCGTGAACATGCCATCGCTTGGCGTCTGACGCAATCACAACGGGTGACTCGAGTCTTTGTTGCCCCGGGCAACGGGGGGACGGCACAGGCTGAACGTATGGAAAATGTGCCACTGCACCGCAACGAGGACTTGGTCGCTTTTGCCAAAGACAACGACATTGCGTTTGCCGTGGTCGGGCCCGAGGCACCGCTGGCCAACGGAGTGGTCGACGCCTTCCGTGCCGCCGGGCTGCGTATTTTTGGGCCCACCCAAGCCGCTGCCCAACTGGAAAGCTCCAAAGAGTATGCCAAAGACTTCATGCACCGCCACCACATCGACACGGCAGGCTATCAGAGCTTTACGGATGCTCAAGCCGCTAAAGACTATGTCACCGAGCGGGGGGCACCCATTGTGATCAAAGCAGATGGCTTGGCTGCGGGCAAGGGCGTCGTGGTGGCTGAAACCCTAGAGCAGGCCCATGCTGCGATTGACAGTATGCTGGACTCTGGCGAGTTCGGACAGGCCGGCGCTCGAGTCGTCATCGAAGATTTCCTCGAGGGCGAAGAGGCAAGCTTTATCGTGCTTTGTGATGGACAGCATGTCCTGCCCATGGCAACCAGCCAAGACCATAAACGCCTCTTAGATGCCGACCAAGGACCCAACACAGGGGGCATGGGCGCGTATTCACCGGCACCCATCGTTTCGCCTACCTTGCACAACCGCATCATGCGTGAAATCATCTACCCCACCGTCCAAGGGATGGCCCGTGAGGGGCACCCTTATACAGGCTTTTTATATGCAGGCCTAATGATTGGCGACGGCCCAGACAGCACACGCCCGATCAAATTGCTCGAATACAACTGCCGCATGGGCGACCCCGAGGCACAGCCGATCATGCTACGCCTCAAGAGCGATCTGAGCGAAATCTTTGAACAAGCCATAGAGGGCAAGCTAGACCAAGCCACTATCGACTGGGATCGACGCGCAGCCCTAGGGGTGGTCATGGCCAGTGCAGGCTACCCCGAAAAGCCACGCACGGGCGATGTCATCCAGCCCCTGCCCGAGGACCAAGACGACCGCATTATCTTTCATGCGGGCACGGCCCTAACAGACGGGGTTTTAACCACCTCAGGCGGGCGGGTACTGTGCATCACTGCCCTTGGAGACTCGCTGCGCCGTGCCCAAGAGGCCGCCTACAACGCCGCTACCCAGGTGCATTTTGATGGCAAGCAGTTCCGCTCAGACATTGGCTGGCGCGCACTCAAAGGTCAATCCAATCAATAGGTTTTGCATGAGCATTCCCATTTCCTTAGCACACGATTATTTTTTAGACCTACAGGATCGCATTGCCAAGCGGCTCAGCTTGGCTGATGGCACCGAGTTTCATACGGATCGCTGGACCCGCGAAGAAGGGGGCGGAGGGATCTCACGCTATTTAGAAAATGGCCCCCTCTTTGAGCGCGGTGCAGTTCTCTTTAGCCACGTCAAAGGCAATCATTTACCGCCCTCAGCAACCGCACAGCGTCCCGATCTCAAGGGACGCCCCTGGGAGGCCATGGGCGTCTCATTGGTACTGCACCCAGTGAATCCTTATGTGCCCACAACCCACCTCAATGTGCGGTTATTCGTGGCACATGCCCAAGATGAGCAGGCACCTGTATTTTGGTTTGGCGGAGGCATGGACCTCACCCCCTATTATATTTTCCCAGACGATGCCCGACATTTTCACCAAACATGTGCAGACGCACTGGCACCCTTTGGTGACGATTACTACCCTCGCTACAAGGCATGGTGCGACCAATACTTTTACCTCAAACACCGCGATGAAACACGCGGTATAGGCGGTATTTTTTATGACGATCTCAACACCCCTGATTTTGATCATTGCTTTAACTTGACTCAATCAGTGGGTGATCATTTTCTAAAGGCTTATATGCCTATCGTCGAAGAGCGTCGCCATCTACCTTATGGCGAGCGCGAGCGCGATTTTCAGGCGTATCGACGCGGCCGCTACGTAGAATTTAATCTGGTCCTTGATCGGGGCACAACCTTTGGTTTGCAATCGGGGGGGCGCACTGAGTCCATCTTGTTATCCATGCCCCCCATGGCCCAATGGCGTTATCAATGGCAGCCCGAGGCCGGCAGCCCTGAGGCCGAGCTTTACGAGTACCTGCAACCCCGTCAATGGCTATGATCAAGGTGGGTTTATTAGGGGGTAGCTTTGACCCCGTTCACAAGGCACATATTGCTTTGGCACAACGCGCGGTAGCGGCCCTAGGCCTTGACAGACTAGAGCTCATTCCAGCAGCCAATCCATGGCAGCGCGCCCCACTCAAAGCCAGTGCCGAACATCGGCTCGCCATGCTGCAGCTCGTGACTGCGGATCTCCCCGCGCTCCATATCAACCCCATCGAGCTCCATCGGGCCGGGCCAACCTATACGCTGGACACCCTCCAACAACTGCCTAAAGGGCCCGACTATTATTGGGTCCTGGGCAGTGATCAGTTGGAAAATTTTCATACGTGGCAAGGCTGGCAAGACATCCTGCAATACGTCACCTTAGCGGTGGCTCAGCGACCCGGTTCAAATATCCAGCCCGCAGATGCACTGGCTGCCCACCTAAAAAAACACCACCAGGCGCTTGAGATCATTGAATTTGAGCCCATGGAAATATCGGCAACGGATATTCGCAATCGCTTAAAACAACAGCAACCGACGGACGGCTTGCTCGACCCAAAGGTTCAGCAGTACATTAAGAGACATCAACTTTATTTATAATAGGTTACATACACCCTACATGAATTTAGAACAGCAAGAGAAAATCGTTTTAGAGGCCCTTGAGGATGTCAAAGGCCACGACATACGCGCCTTTGATACCACCCCTCTGACCAGCCTCTTTGATCGGGTCTTTATCGCGACGGGGACATCGAATCGCCAAACCAGCTCGATGGCCAACGAGGTCGTGCGTCAAGCACGCAAATATGCTTTGGATGTCGTTGCTATCGAGGGGCAGACCGAGGGCGAATGGGTACTCATTGATCTCGGGGATATCGTCGTGCACTGCATGCAAGCAGCCATTCGTGATTATTATCAGCTCGAAGACTTATGGGGCGATCATCCCCTGGATTTAGATAAAATTCGGGCCCTCCCCATGCCTGCCAAGAATAAGCCTGATTGATCTCGCCTAAACGCTACCGCTCGGACTTTATGGTTAGTTTATACCTGGCTTCAGCCAGTCCTCGTCGACATGACATCCTGAATCAACTCAACATCCCACACGATGTGTTGCAGGTCCCCAGCCCTGCTGGCGAAGATGAGCCCATCTTGCCTGGGGAATCCCCCAAAGACTACGCACAGCGCACGACCCAAGACAAACTACGCCATGCCCTCAACTGGATAAGCACGCAGGCATTAGACGCTGACCGCCCAGTCTTGTGCGCGGATACCTGCGTGGCACTTGATAATGAGGTGTTAGGCAAACCACAAGACACCCAGCAGGCGGAATATTTCCTGGGCCGTATGTCGGGGCGCACACATCAGGTATACACTGCACAGGCGCTGGGTTATCGGGGCCGTATTTACAGCTCGTTGAGCATTAACCATGTCGTTTTCCGCCCTTTGAATGCCGCTGAAATACGCGCTTATTGCGCCACAGGCGAGCCCTTTGGCAAGGCAGGAGGCTACGGCATTCAGGGGCATGCCAGCTATTTTATTGATCGCTTAGAGGGCCGTTACAGTGCAGTGATGGGGCTGGACATTTATGACCTATACCAGCTGCTCGAGCAGGCTCAGCTCCAACATCTTTGTTTTTTGACCACCTAATTATTTAAAAAAGGCACACATAATTGTGTGCCTCATTTTTTACTTATTATCGGGCCAACCATAGCAGCCATTTAAATAAAATTGCCTGCATTTCTTTTTTGCCGTGGGTTTGGCCATTTAAGACGTAATTGTCTGCCCCCTGATCGTATTGCAGGTCAAGCCGTAACGCATCATCCTCAAACTCAATCAAGTTGAGCTGCTGCCCTTCTTTGATAAAAGCATCGAGCAATACCCGCAGCATGGCTCCTTTGACCCCTTTTTCCTGGCCCACCACCTCTTGGAGCACAGCGCGAGGGAGATCCGCCTTGAAGGCTGCCTTTTCTAACTCATCGCCCATGCGTGGAGCCAACTCAAAAAACCCCGAAAACTGAGCTTTCCCCCCCTCGTTGACCCAATTGAGCTCCTCGATGGTATAACGCGGATGCGCAGCAAGGCTTTTTAGCCACAACTCATCACGCTCTTGATCAGATAACTCGGCAAAGGCACGTGCACTAATCGCCTCGGCAATACGCTCAAGTTGTAGTCGAAGGTCAAAAGCCCCCAAAGTAATACCACCATCTATCACCACCTCTTTGGCGCTAGACTGGGCAGTCATATCAAATAACCCCTCTTCACGCTGCTGGATTAATTCAAGCTCAAAATCATCCGCACGGATCTCGGCCCCGTCATGCCACTCTAATTCATCCGCGCCGACATATAAATGCCCATCGAATAAAGACTTGGGATCCGTGGTGATCCATTGAATCTGGGGCTCAACCATATAAAAAGCCTCGTGCTGCTTTTCATAAGCAAGCGTCGGTGCGGTGGCTTTTAACTGATAAAGCCCTTGGCCAATGCTTTTAATGTCGAGCGCTCCTGCCCCGAGCACGAAACGCTCGGCGTGCTCTTCGTGGGTCAAAGCCGCCCACTGCCAGCGGCTATTAAAACGACCATCCCAATCAATCTCAGTGGCCATCTGTAAAGGCTCTTTGCCCTGACTCCACTCAAACAAGTCTTTACCCGCTCCTTGATTGAGCAAGCGCATTTCGCTGTAAGCCATGACAGGCAGCCACTCTTGTTGGCGCAAGCGCCCCCACGGCCAAGGACCGTGCTGCAAATTGTCCTCAAAGACATAGCGCTTAATGAGTGGCCCCCGCGACCATGTCAGTGTCAACAAACGTTGGGAACGCCATACTCCACGGTGCAGCGTGTCGAGCTCGAGCTGCACATGCTGATCGGGATAGCCATCGTCAGTGAGCGATTGCAGATGCTCATTGAGATACTGCACCTGGGCAACAGAGATACGCTCGGCCCGCTCGCCCACCCACCAAGAAATCACTCCGTGCGCAACAAAAAGCGCCAGGAGGACAATAAAAAAATAAAACTTTTTCTTGTGCTTCATAAGTTACGCGCCAAGAGCGTACCAGAGTTAGTTACCAAGGGGCTCACGCTGCGCTATTTTGCGGGAAAGCTCACGCGGCAGTGGGAAGGAAACCTTTTCCTCGACCCCATCTAGGGTACGCACTGACTGGGCGCCCAACTCGCGCAAGCGGTCGATCACTTGCTGCACCAACACTTCTGGCGCAGAAGCCCCCGCCGTCACCCCGACGCGCTCACCATGCGCTAACCAATCGGCCTGCACCATAGCAGGATCATCCAGTAAATAGGCAGGAGTTCCCTCGCGCTCGGCCACCTCGCGTAAGCGGTTTGAGTTTGAGCTGTTGGTACTGCCCACCACCAACACCACATCACTTTGGTGGGCCATCTTTTTAACCGCATCTTGACGATTTTGGGTGGCGTAACAGATGTCACTCTTTTTAGGCTCGACAATCCCAGGGAATCGCTGACGTAAGGCCTCAGCCACCTGGTGCGCATCATCCACTGATAAAGTCGTTTGAGTCACAAAAGCCAAATGCTCGGGGTCTTTTACCTCGAGCGCCTCAACATCAGCAACCGTCTCGACCAAATACATGCCATCATCTGCCTGCCCTAAGGTGCCTGCCACCTCGGGGTGGCCACGGTGGCCGATCATGATGACTTCGCGGCCATCGCGTCGCATGCGTGCGACCTCTACGTGCACCTTGGTCACCAAGGGGCAGGTGGCATCAAATACGGTCAACCCGCGGCGCTCGGCGTCCTCGCGAACGGCGAGCGAAACACCATGCGCAGAAAACACCACAATGGCGCCCGCCGGCGCCTCATCGAGCTCTTTGATAAAGATTGCCCCCTTTTTGCGCAGGTCCTCGACCACAAAACGGTTGTGCACAATCTCGTGACGGACATAGATGGGCTTGCCATGCAACTCTAATGCTCGCTCGACAATGTCAATGGCTCGGTCTACACCCGCGCAAAAGCCACGTGGCTGCGCCAGTGTAATATCAAAAATCTTGTGTGTAGATTGCTGTGTCATAGTATTCCTAAAATTTTGACGTCTAAACGTATTTGAGCACCTGCCAAAGGATGATTGAAATCGATTAATGCCTGGTCGTCCTGCCATTTCTTGAGCACGCCTGCATAGCGTTGGCTGGTTGGCGCGACAAACTCAACCGTATCGCCAGGATTAAAACTGGCATCTGCACTGGCATTTTCCATCACCTGTGCCCGTGATACCCACTGCACCAAGGCGGGGTTGCGCTCACCATAGGCCTCTATGGGATCGATTTCAAAGCTGTATTCTCCGTGGTCGGGTAAACCCAGCAAATACTGTTCCAGCCCGGGCGACCATTGTCCAACCCCTAGCTGTAATGTTGCCGGACGCATCTCAAAAGTATCAATAAACACCGTACCAGCAACCGCCCCATTTAACACGGTAATACGGTAATGCAAGGTGACAAACGAATCCTCACGGATGCTTTTGTCACGAGCAGCCCCATTTTCGTTCACGTTGTGACATCCTTTAATTTGATTGTTCCACTGATATTTTATGCGTGCAAGATGAAGTCTCAAAGGAAAACATTTTCTAGTTTGAAACCCCGTGAGCGCCTACTCAGGCATGGTGCCCAAGTCCTCAGTGATGCCGAGCTACTGGCGGTGCTGCTACGCACGGGAAATGGCCAATACGGCGTGGTCCAGTTTGCTCAGCGTCTACTAGAGCATTTTGGTGGTCTACGGCAGCTATTGCATGCTGCCCCTCAACAACTCATGGCGCAACCTGGCATCGGCCATGCAAAAGCCTGCGAGATACTGGCTGTCAGCGAGCTCAGCCGTCGTTCTATTGAGCAAGAGCTCAAGGAGTCTCCTGGGTTTACTCAGACACAAATCGTCAAGCGCTATTGCATCGCCCACCTCGGGCATTTGGCAGTGGAACACTGTATTGCGATATTCCTAAATACCCAATTACAGCTCATCACGACCAAAGTCCTGGCCAAAGGGACGCTCAACCAGGCCCATATTTATCCACGTGAGGTGGTCAAGGCCGCCTTGAAGCATCATGCCGCTGCCGTTATTCTAGCTCATAACCATCCCTCTGGGGCGCGCGAGGCCAGCGCAGCAGATATTGCGTTGACGCAACACCTCATAAAAGCGCTGGCACTTGTGGATATTCGCCTCGTTGATCACGTCATCGTTGCTGCTAATTACGCCACATCAATGGCAGAAGAGGGGCTGCTGCCCTAAAGACGCATGCTTTATGCTTGGCAAGTCAGCTTTTTGTTGGTATATTTTATTGATTTTAAACTTAGCGTTTTTGCGCGGCAAGTTTTATGCCCGCTTGGGATATGCTGGCCAGCTTTTTGGCCCAATATGTTACTCATTTTGCTTGCGCGTTTAGCTATTACAGGACAAGGCCATGAAAGCAGATATTCACCCAGAATACCGCGAGGTAGTCTTTCTCGATCAACAAACCGGCAAACAATTTATTACCCGGTCTACTGTACAGACTCGCGAAACCATTGAGGTTGATGGAAAGACATACCCAGTTTACAAATGTGACGTCACCTCTGACTCGCATCCCTTCTATACTGGTTCACAGGCACGTGCCGTAGAGACCGGTCGCGTCGAACGCTTCCGTCAGCGTTTTGCACGCACAGCAGGGGCTATCAAGAAAAACTAATTCTTGTGACCCACCCATAAAAGCAGCCTCAGGCTGCTTTTTTTAGGCCATTTATAGTGAATCAGACTGTACACCGTACCACCCCGGCCCGTTTAACTGAGCAAGCCGCCACCAAACTGCCGCGGCGTCTGCTGGTGGCCGTTGGCTTGGTGTACATACTGGCTGGGCTGTTTTTCCGTGATCCATGGAAAAGTGACGATGTCATTGGCATTGCCACCATGCTCAGCATGCTCCAAGAGCATTCGAGCAGCTGGTTACTGCCCGCCATTGGCGATTTTGCCTATACCCAAGATGGCCCACTTGTCAGCTGGGCAGGGGCCCTATCAATACTGGTCTTTGGGCCTTTTTTTGAATTATTCCTCTCGCCGCTCGATGCCGCTATCACGGCCGCACGGCTGCCCAATATCCTCTGGTTCCTCATTTTGACCTTTTGTTTTTGGCGTGCCTTATTCATTTTGGCCCAAACAAAAGAGGCTCAGCCACTGGCCTTACCTTTTGGGGGCGAACCCAATCCACGTGACTATGCCCGCATGATTGCCGATGCGGGCCTACTGTTACTGGTGGCAACGGTGGGCATTATCTGGAGGGTGCACGAGACCTCAGCTGTTCCACTGAGTTTGGCGCTCATTGCTTTATTGTTCTTTGGCTGGGCCCTAATGCCTCGCCACCAGCGCATTGCCACCGTTCTGATCGGCATATCACTGGGTGCGAGCTTTCTGAATCGAGCGCTCATCGGCTTTATCCCCCTCTTCCTGAGCTGCGTGCTCGTTTTTACAGCCTTACCCTCTTTTACCCGCTATCGGCGTCATTTTGTACTGAGCTTAGTGATTACGGCTGCCATGGTTTTACTGTGGTGGCTACCTGCCTGGCATCAAGACAAACAATGGGTACTTGATTGGTGGCAATGGCATCTGAGCCAATACACCGGGTTTAAAGGGCAGGCTCTCTACAGCAGTGCCCGTGATCTGCTTTGGTTTTTATGGCCGACTTGGCCCTTGGCATTGCTGGCTCTGTGGAATTGGCGCAGCTGGTGGTCGGCCCCGCATATTGGCCTGGCCGCAGTACTCGCCTTTTTTGGGCTTGTACTGGTCCTGACCATGCCCCAAGCCTTTGAGCCCGAGTATATTTTCCTGGCCTTGCCCAGCGCTGTACTGGCCGCCTTTGCATTGCCCACGTTGCGGCGCGGTGCCATCAATGCTCTCGATTGGTTTGCGGTGATGTGCTATTCACTGACTGCCGCCACCGTGTGGCTGGGGTGGATCGCCCAACAAAGCGGCTGGCCCCCTAAGATTGCACGCAGTATCCACCGCCAGACCGAGGGCTTTCATTCTGAGATTTTATGGTTTGCTCTGGTGATTGCGCTGACTGGTACAGTGCTTTGGTTGTTGTTGGTCCGTTGGCGCCTAATGCAGCACCCCCCTTCTTTGTGGCGTGGTACTGTATTATCCGCAGCGGGCCTCATCACCACCTGGTTATTATTGGTCACTCTTTGGATGCCCACCTTAAACTATGCGCGCAGCTACCGAGCCGTTGCCGGCGAGCTCAGTCAAGCCCTTGAGCGTCATAATAAAGACAATGACTGCGTTTATGCTGCTATCAACCCTGGGCAGCGGGCATCATTTTATGTCTTTGATCAACTGCAGTTTAGCGATCAACGCAGTTGCCCTTTATGGCTCCAAGAGACCTCACCGAAATACAGCACCGAGGAGCGCAGCCGCGGCATCCCCACCAAGGCAGAACTACTATGGCAGGGCCGTCGTGGCGGGGATCGCAACGAAATGTTCCGTCTTTTACGCATCCCTCAATAACAATCCACAATAAAAAAGCCGCTGCATCGATAGCGCAGCGGCTGGACTAATGTGCTCTGTAGCATGGTCAAAGGAAATGAGTGGCTCAGCTGGCCGCGCGCAACTGCTCATCGACCTCGTCCACATACATATAATCGCGGCGCCAAGGATAAGCTTGACCCTCGGGATAATCGAGCTCGTGGCTATTCCCTTTGACGACATCATGCTGGGCCAGCACCTGATGCAACGAGATCCAACCCTGCTCAAAGCCCATGGCGCAACCCGCCAGGTACAAGCGATAAGCACGTAAAGAGCGCTCGCCCTGCGCGCCTGTCAATATCTGTCGTGCGGCGTCTAACTGCTGCTCGAGGCCATCGCTCCAGGCCCATAGGGTCCGCGCATAATGGGGGCGTAGGTTTTCTACATCCAAGGCTTCGAGATGCCCTTGGCTCAGATGGCGTAAGACATGACTAATATGCGTCAACTCGCCGCCTGGGAAAATAAAACGTTCGATAAAATCACCCATGCCCACGCCCAGCTGCTGGTGATCCACCGCCTGTGAGGTAATGCCATGATTCATAATTAATCCGCCAGGGCGGACCATCTGGCTGAGGCGAGAAAAATAGCTGGTCAGATGAGCACGCCCCACGTGCTCAAACATCCCTACCGAGGCAAGCTTGTCAAAGGGCTGCTCAGTCGGGACTTTACGATAATCGAGCAACTCCATACGGACGCGCCCCTCAAGCCCCTTTTCCTGGATCAGCTGATTGACATAAGCATGTTGATTGCGCGACAACGTCACCCCTAAGGCCTCAACGCCATAGTGCTCGGCGGCCCACAAGAGCAACCCACCCCAGCCTGCACCAATATCTATAAATCGTTCGCCAGGTTGTAAGCGTAGCTTGCGACAGATGTGATCGAGTTTGGCCTCTTGGGCCTGCGCTAAACTCATGTCAGGGGTGCGATAATAAGCGCAAGAATAAACCCGATGGGGATCCAACCACAGCGCGTAGAAATCATCTGACAAATCATAATGAAACTCTATTTGTCGCGCATCGCGCTCTAATGTGTGGCGCCACAGGGAACGCAAACGTTGCACCCAGCGTAACAACCCGCTGGTATTTTTTTGTTCTGCAGGCGACTCGGGTAAAATCCCTACAGCTGCCTGCATCAAAGCACGCATACTACCTTCGATTTCAACCTTGCCGTCAACATAGGCCTCACCAATAACCCCTACCTGCCCCGCGGCAAGTAATGCGACCGTACTGTTGTCCTTGAATTTTAGCTTGACCTCAGCATCACTCGCTGAACCCAAGCGGCGACCATTGGGCAGCTCTACATAAACTTTTACAGGCAGAGCTTCTATTTTTTTTTCTACGGCAGATAGGGTGCTCAAAACATCCTCCTACTTAGTCTTTCTTTCACTCCAAATAAGGTTAGCATGCTAACATTAGCCTCTATTTGATCGTAATTTAATTTAGCATTGAAATTTATATTTTGCGATAGCATTAAGTAATACCTTATCATTTAAAGAGTTGTAAACGTATGTCAAATCAGTCGCCTGAACACTTTGGTCGTAATTTTCCGGCGTGGCTGGTGCTCATGGCCTTTATCACGGCCATTGGTCCAATTGCGATTGATATGTACTTACCGGCCTTCCCGGCCATGGCGCAAACCCTTGACACCACGCCCGGCCATATAGAGCGCACGCTGGCGGGTTATCTATTTGGTCTATCGATTGCGCAGTTATTTTATGGGCCCATTTCAGATCGTTTTGGTCGCCGCCTCCCCCTATTTACGGGCCTTTTTATCTTTCTCATCGCCTCTATAGGGTGTGCACTCAGCACGGACATTGATCATCTGTTCTTTTGGCGTATTGCCCAAGCCTTTGGAGGGGCAGCCAGCATGGTCATCCCCCGCGCGGTGATCCGCGATAGGCTGGATACGAATGATGCGGCCAAGGCACTGTCCATGCTGATGCTCATCATGGGCGTTACCCCCATCTTGGCGCCTATTATTGGGGGGCAATTTCTTGTCTTTCTAGATTGGCACAGCATTTTCATTTTTATGGTGATTTATGCTGGGGTCATGCTGTTTTTGGCCTGGCGCCATATGGACGAAACACTGGCCCCACACCGCAAACAAGAACTGCGCCCCAGTATTATTTTCAAAAATTACAGCCTCTTATTAACGCACCGAGGGTTTATGCTGTACGCCTTGGCTGGGGCTTTTGGCTCGGCCGGCATGTTTGCCTACATCAGTGGCTCGCCTCGGGTCTTCATCCAGACCTTTGGCGTTGATCCCTCTATTTTTGGTTTTATCTTCGGGCTCAATGCCGCCTCCTTTATCCTGATGGCTCAGGTCAATGCTCGGCTGCTTAACCACTTTCGTCCCTCGCAGCTTTTGCTGGCGGCCCAACTTGTCCAGGCATTAACCACCATTGGCGCACTGTTGCTCAGCATTTTGGGCTGGTTAAACCTCCCACTCACCATGCTCAGTCTAATGTTATTCATGGGAGCTCTGGGCATGATCAACCCTAATTCGGCTGCCTTGGCATTGAGTCGACACGCCCGCCGTTTAGGTAGCGCCTCGGCATTGATGGGCACACTACAAATGCTCGGTGGGGCACTGGCAGGTCTGGCCATCAGTGTTTGGTCGGTCAACAGCACCTTGCCGTTGGTCACCATACTTTTTATCTGCGCACTGTTGTCTTGGACCTGCGGTCGACTGGCAAACCTATAAAAACAAGCGCTAAGGCTTGCCTTGCTAGGTATTTTTAAATAAAATGGTTTGCTTTACATATTTTAGTTGCTAGCTAAAAAAATCGGTATTAAAAGAGTCATCCGGCCTTAGGCCATACAAGCCGTTCCCTATATAGCCGCATTTGCACATTTTGATTTGGCGTGGGGGTTAGCTAGAGGATGAATACAATTTTAAAGGGGTTTATCATGGCGCGCGTATGCCAAGTAACAGGAAAAGGCCCACGTGTTGGGAATAATGTGTCTCATGCAAACAACAAGACCAAGCGTCGTTTTTTGCCTAACCTACACAATCGTCGTTTTTGGGTAGAAAGCGAAAATCGCTGGGTACGTATGCGTATTTCTGCTCAGGGGTTACGCCTAATCGACAAAAAAGGGATCGATGCGGTCTTAGCCGAGATGCGTGCACGCGGCGAGCGCATCTAAAGTACACCGATTCATTTTTAAATTAGGGAGCTCACCATGGCCAAAGGAATACGCGAAAAGATCAAACTCGAATCATCTGCCGGTACGGGTCACTTTTACACCACGACCAAAAACAAGCGTAACAACCCAGAAAAGCTGGTCTTAAAGAAATTCGATCCAGTGGCACGTAAACACGTCGAATACAAAGAAACCCGCTTACGTTAATACCTTGTTTTTACCTATGCTCGTGTGTCCATCATCTTGGACGACGGGCTTAAAAGGTACGGCAACATACGTTCGCGCAGCATTTAAGGCCACTTCCGACGAAGTGGCCTTTTTATTTCCTGGCGGGTAGTTTTGGGGTGCGATAAAATACGCGCATGCTGATTTGCCATTCGTTTAGGATCATAAGGGGGCATGATGGTACACGACATCATCGTAATCGGTGCAGGTATGGTCGGCACCAGCATCGCCTGGCACCTACGCGATCGCGGTGCCAATGTGCTGTTGGTCGACCGTAATGACCCCGGCCAAGAAACCTCATACGGCAATGCAGGCCTAATACAACGCGAGGCCGTTTTCCCGCACCCCTTTCCACGCGCTTTCAGCGAGACTCTCAGTGTCCTGCCCAATCAGCGACCCGACATCCGCTACCAGCTATCTGGGGTGCTACGCTATGCGCCCAAATTGATGGCCTATCGTTATTTTTCTGCCCCCAAACGTTGGCAGGCCTTGGCCGAACAATGGGCACAGCTCATTAGCACCTGTCTCGACGAACACCAGCGCATGATCCAGGCCGCCCAGGCAGATGACCTCATACGCCGCCGAGGGTGGCTGCAACTACACCGTTCCGCAGAAGCCCTGCGCGTCGAACTCACCCAAGCCCAACGCGCCGCCGATCAGTACGGGGTCGAATTCGACACCTTGAGCCCTGAACAGCTCAAGGCAATCGAACCACACGTTAATACGCGCGTATTTTCGGGGGCGATTCATTGGAAAAACTCTTGGCAGGTGACTGACCCCGGCGGTTTGGTTAAGCGCTACGCCGATGACTTTGTCGCCCAAGGGGGGACATTCAAACGCAAGCGCGTCACCCGTATCCATCAAAATGCAGTTGGAAGGTGGCGGGTCATCTGCGGCTCAGAGCACTTAACAGCCCAGCATGTCGTGATTGCTGCAGGGCCTTGGTCCATGCAACTGCTCAAACCGCTCAACTACAATTTTCCTTTGTTTCCCAAGCGCGGCTACCACTGGCATTATCGACCGATTGTCGAGCAATCTTTACAGCACAGCATCTTGGATGCCGATAATGGATACCTGCTCGGCCCCATGGACATGGGTATTCGGCTGACCACAGGAGCTGAGATGGCCTCTCTATATGGGCCACCCCGCCGCGCACAAATACAACTGTGTGAGCGCATCGCTCGTGATATCCTACCGTTGGGTAAGGCCATCGAACCACAGCCTTGGTATGGGTCACGGCCCTGCTTCCCAGACATGAAGCCCATCATCGGTCCGGCCCCTAAACACCGCCACCTCTGGCTGGCGATCGGCCATGCACACCAGGGCTTTACACTGGGGCCGACCACTGGGCGTTTACTGAGCGAGCTGATTTACGAGCAATCCCCCTTTGTAGACCCTCAACCATTTAGTGCTGAGCGTTTCAAATCGCTGGGGCCTTTTACTTGTTAAGGTAGGGCCTGGGGTACGAGCTAAGCACCCCACACCCCCATTTTGGTACAGTAATTCATTTCACTTTTTGGCTACAAATCACATGCAGGAAACTTATCAACCTCACGAAATAGAACGCACTGCCCAAGAACAATGGCAGGCAGATGATGTCTATCGGGTTCATGAAAACGCGACCCGCGCAGACGGTACCCCCAAACCAAAATTCTACGCATGCTCTATGCTGCCCTACCCGAGTGGCAAACTGCACATGGGCCATGTGAGAAATTACACCATCAATGACGTCATGACGCGTCATCTGCGCCTGCGTGGCTATAACGTGCTCATGCCCATGGGTTGGGACGCCTTTGGAATGCCTGCCGAAAATGCTGCTCTCAATTCCAAACTGCCCCCCGCCCAATGGACCTATGACAACATCGACTACATGCGCAAGCAGATGAAGGCCATGGGGTTGGCGGTGGATTGGTCGCGCGAGGTCAATGCCTGTGATCCCAAATACTACAAATGGAATCAATGGTTCTTTTTACGCATGCTCAAAGCAGGGATTGCCTACAGAAAGACCCAGGTCGTTAATTGGGATCCTGTGGATCAGACCGTGCTGGCTAATGAGCAAGTGATCGATGGCCGCGGCTGGCGCTCAGGAGCCTTGGTAGAAAAACGTGAAATTCCTGGCTATTACCTAGCGATTACCCGCTATGCCGATGAATTACTAGATGCAGTAAAAAATGATTTAGATGGTTGGCCCGAGCGCGTACGCACCATGCAAGAGCACTGGATTGGCAAAAGCCACGGCTTGCGCTTTGCTTTTACACATCAAATCAAAGATGACCACGGGGCACTCATACAAGATGGCAAACTCTATGTATTTACCACCCGTGCGGACACCATTATGGGGGTGACTTTCTGCGCGGTTGCGCCCGAGCACCCGCTTGCAGAGCATGCAGCTAAAAACAACCCCGCGCTGGCGGATTTCATTGCGACGAGCAAACGCGGTGGCCAGAGTGAGGCTGATATTGCCACACGCGAAAAAGAAGGCATGCCGACAGGACTCACCGTGACGCACCCTGTGAGCGGCGAGGAAATCCCCGTTTGGGTGGGTAACTACGTCCTGATGAGCTATGGGGATGGCGCCGTGATGGGCGTCCCCGCGCATGACGAGCGTGATTTTGAGTTTGCCCTAAAATACCAATTGCCCATCAAGCAGGTCATCGCACTCGATGAGCATACGTTCTCAGATCAACGATGGGCTGATTGGTATGCCAATGAACAAGATGGCACGCTCATCGATTCGGGCCCCTACACTGGTCTGAGCAGTCCAGAGGCACGCGAACGCATCGCCAGCGATATGGCCAATAAAGGCCTGGGTGAGAAAAAAATCACCTACCGTCTGCGCGATTGGGGCATCTCTAGGCAGCGTTATTGGGGCACCCCTATCCCCATTATTCACTGTCCTGATTGCGGCCCGGTCCCTGTCCCCGAAGAGGATCTACCTGTGGTGCTCCCAGAGCACCTTATCCCTGATGGCAGCGGTAATCCTCTGGCCCAGGACGCAGATTTCCTCAATTGTCAGTGCCCCAGCTGCGGCCAAGATGCCCAACGCGAAACCGATACCATGGACACCTTTATTGATTCATCCTGGTATTTCATGCGCTACACCTGCCCAGATAACGATCAGGCCATGGTGGATGAGCGTAATGATTATTGGATGCCCATGGACCAATACATTGGGGGCATTGAGCACGCTGTCCTGCATTTACTGTATGCCCGTTTTTGGACTAAAGTCATGCGCGACATGGGGCTGGTCTCATTTGATGAGCCCTTTACTCGACTGCTGACTCAGGGCATGGTGCTCAATCATATTTATTCACGCCGCAATGAGCGCGGCGGCCGCGAATATTTTGCACCCAGCGAAGTTGAAAATACCTACGATGAGCACGGTAATGTGATTGGCGCCAAGCTCAAATCAGATGGCAGCCCTGTCGAATATGAGGGCATAGGTACCATGTCCAAATCCAAAAACAATGGTGTCGACCCTCAGGCCATCATCGATCAGTACGGCGCAGACACCGCCCGTTTATTTATTATGTTTGCCAGCCCGCCCGAGCAAACCCTCGAATGGTCCAACACGGGCATTGACGGTGCTCATCGCTTTTTGCGCCGTCTATGGCTATTTGCGCACAAGCACCAACAGACGCTTAAATCAGGTGCCCATCTGGACATTAGTCAGTTTCAGGATCTGCCCACTGAGGCCAAGGATTTACGCCGCGAAATTCATTCTTTGCTCAAGCAGGCTGATTATGATTACCAGCGCATCCAGTACAATACGGTAGTCTCGGGGTGCATGAAGATGCTCAACACCCTCGAGGATGCCAAACTCGATGACACGCCGGCCGCTCAGGCGACGCTGGCTGAGTGCACATCGATTCTGTTGCGCGTCCTCTATCCCGTCGTCCCCCATATATGCTGGTCACTCTGGCGCGAGCTCGGCTATGCCGCGCACTTTGGGGATATTTTGGATGTACAGTGGCCCACTGTCGATGAACAGGCACTGGTTGCCGATGAAATTCAGCTCACGCTGCAGGTCAACGGCCGCGTACGCGGACACATCACTGTCGCCAACGATGCCGACAAAGAGGCCATCGAGGCCACGGCCAGCGCCCATGAGGCGGTACATCGTCACCTTGAAGGTCGGCCCCCCAAGCGCATCATCATTGTGCCTGGCCGACTGGTTAACGTGGTAGGCTAAACCATGCTTTTTAGGCACCCCTTACGCCGATATCTCTCGCGCTTACTTTTTGGGCTCGGGAGTATCGGCATGGTCTTATTGATCCAAGGCTGTGGCTTTCGCCTCCAGGGGGCTTCGCCACTGCCTTTTAACAAGCTTTATACCAACATTTCTTTAAACTCCTCTTTCGGCGCTCAACTAGAACGCATGCTGGTTGCCAATACGCCCGAGCTCACCTTTGTGGACAAGCGCGATGATGCCCAAGCCTCATTGATTCAGCTACAAAATAGACGCATTACTCGGGACGTTGCACTCGATCCACAGGGTAATGTCGAAGAATATCAACTCAATTTACAGTTCCGTTTCGAGCTGCTCGATCACGAAGGGCGCAAGATACTTTCCCCCACCACCCTGGTCATTACGCGCTACCTGCCCAATGATCCGGACGCCACCCAGGCCAAGGAAAGTGAGCGGGCCAGCATGTATGCATCGATGGAAGAAGACCTCATCGAACGTTTATCACGGCGCCTCACCGCACCCGATGTGAGCAGCCGCTTTGAAGCACTCAAAGATGAACCGGTGACCGAAGAGGATCTGGAAGAAGAGGAAATTGAATGGCAGGATGATTATGAAGATGACGAAGAAGAATTCCTGCCCATACTAGAGTACTGATCCATCATGGCCACCCAACGCTACCATGCCGAGCAATGGCAAACACATGCGCAAAAGCTCACCCGTTTGGCTCCTTTATATGTGATTTCTGGCAATGAAGAATTACTGCATATAGAGGCCAGTGACGCCTTGCGTGCCGCAGCCAAGCGTTTGGGCTATGATGAGCGCCAACGCATCGATTTAGATGCACAGGCCGATTGGAGTGAGGTGACCGAGGCCTGTCAGAGCCTGTCTCTTTTTGGGGGGCAGCGTTTGGTTGAGCTATCCCTGCCAACAGGGCGTCCGGGACGCACCGGTGGCGAACATTTGCAAACACTGGGCCCTCAGCTGGTAGACCGCGATGACATCACGGTATTGGTTCTGTTACCGCATCTCAATCAAAGCGCCCTCAAAGCCAAGTGGGCACAAGCACTGCAAAAAAATGCTGTCTGGATTGAGGCCCCACAAATACGCCGCGCCCAACTGCCCCAATGGATACAAAAACGCCTCGACCAACAGCAACAACGCTGCGATCACGACACGGCCCTCTGGCTGAGCGATCAAGTTGAGGGCCATCTACTGGCCGCCCACCAAGAAATACTTAAACTGGGTTTACTCTACCCCACTGGTACCCTGAGTCTTGAACAGGTCCAAGAGGCCGTTCTTAACGTGGCACGATATAATGTCTTTGATTTACGTGATGCCCTACTCAATGGTAACCGGGTCCGTGCACTGCGTATTGTGCAGGGGCTAGAGGCCGAAGGGGTCGCCCTGCCCTTGGTATTGTGGGTGATTAGCGAAGAGGTCCGTCTCTTGGCCGAGCTATCCGCGGCACGCCAAGCTGGGCAGAGCCTACAACCCATATTGCGGGCGTACCGTGTATTTGGTCCGCGCCAAAAACTGCTCGAGCAAGCCCTACAACGTAGCCGCCCTCAGGTCTGGACGCAGGGCGTGGCCCACGCCTATGATATTGATCAGGCAATCAAAGGCTACCCAGTTGCCCAACGACTCAGCAACCCGTGGGCCGAAATTCAACGCCTTTGCATTCACATCGCACAGGCCACCGCCTAAGGCAGGCTGCCAGCGGCAGCTGCTCATTGATTTTCTATGATTTAACACTAGCAATGACTACCACAGACACTCAAACTAGCACCACCGAACTCATGCTGGCTATTGGTAAAAAGGCCAAAGCCGCTGCCCGCATTTTGCGTAACGCCACGGACAAACAAAAGTCCACCGCTTTACTCCAGATGGCCGATTTGCTCTTGGAAAAAAAAGATGAACTCATCGCTGCCAACCGAAAAGACCTCGAGGCTGCCAAAGAAAGAAATTTGGCCGCTGCCCTAGTGGATAGGCTCACCATCAGCGAAACCACCATTCAAAGTATGGCCACTGGCTTACGCCAAATCGCAGCCATGCCCGATCCGGTTGGCAAACGCAGTGAAACCATTGTCCGTCCAAACGGCATGATGGTTGCCCAAATGCGGGTCCCTATCGGGGTGATTGGTATTATTTATGAATCGCGCCCCAATGTCACCATTGATGCAGCCGCCCTGTGCATCAAATCAGGTAATGCCACCATTTTACGCGGCGGCAGTGAGGCCTTTCATTCAAACCAAGCATTGGGCGAGGTCATCCTCGAGGGCCTACGTGCTGCCAAACTGCCCGAGGATTGTGTTCAGGTCGTGCCCACTACCGATCGCGCCGCAGTCGGCAGTCTGGTCACCATGACGGATTATGTCGATGTGATCGTGCCACGGGGCGGAAAGGGGCTCATCGAGCGCCTCAGCCAAGAGGCCAGCGTCCCGCTCATCAAGCATTTGGATGGTAACTGCCACCTCTATATTGACAAGGACGCCGACCTGGCCAAAGCACACGCCGTCGCCATCAATGCCAAAACCTACCGCTATGGCATCTGCGGGACGATGGAAACCCTGTTGGTACACCACGAGGTGGCCCCCGCTTTGCTGCCTGATCTGTGCGCCGATCTACAGCAAAAAGGGGTTGAGCTGCGCGGTTGCGAGCGCACTCGAAATTTAGTAGATGACATCAAAGAGGCCACTGACGAAGACTGGGAGACCGAATTCCTCGCCCCCATCTTGGCTATTCGCATCGTTGACTCTTATGACCAAGCCGTGGATCACATCGCCCTCTATAGCTCCGAACATACAGAGTCTATAGTAACGGAAAACCTCAATACCGCTTTACGCTTTCAAAAAGAGGTAGACTCTAGCTCGGTCTACGTCAACCTGCCTACCTGCTTTGCCGATGGTTTTGAATATGGCCTTGGCGCTGAAATAGGCATTTCCACCAACCGTTTGCATGCACGAGGTCCAGTTGGCCTTGAGGGGCTCACGACGGAAAAGTGGGTACTCACCGGTAACGGCCAACTCAGGGGTCAATAATATGGGTATGTTGTGGGTAAAAGTACTCCATATCCTGTTTGTGATTGCCTGGTTCGCGGGGCTGTTTTATTTGCCCCGCTTGTACGTTAATTTGGCACAAAATAAAGACCAAGCAGACACCTATGAGGTGTTGGTCGGCATGGCACAAAGACTTTACCGCTTCATGCTGCCACTGGCCGTGCTAGCGGTACTGACAGGGTTAGGCCTATTTATTTACTATGGTATTGGCAAAGGACAGGGTTGGATTCACGCCAAAATACTATTGGTCGCATTTTTAATCTTTTACCACTACGGCTGTGGACGTTATCTCAAACGTTTCATACAGTCCCAACCCACACCAGGACATGTGTTTTTTCGCTGGTTTAATGAAATTCCTGTTCTGATACTGTTTGTGGTGCTTTACCTGGTGATCTTTAAGCCCTTTTAATTATGTCCTCAGACACTAAAAAAACCCTGCGCTTGCCCACTGCACCGAGCGCCCGCACAAGAGACTCAGAGCAGCGCTCGGGCAAACGTTCGGGGGCACGCTCACTGCGTGCTCGCGCCCGTACGCGTCAACGCCAACTCGACCCCACGCACGCCGAGCAAGCCTCAGCCAAAGACCGTACTGCCGCCACAGGGCATGCAAAGCGCCCTACTCGTGACAAAACCTCGAGCCGACAACCACGATCTGAGCACCGCACTGAACCGCACCGCACTGCGCAAGCGGCTGCCGATCAGTCCCCCCAGAAAGCGCCTGCCCTACCCTTTACAGTTTTCGCCCCTTGCCCCCAAGGACTAGAAACTGTGCTTGCCCAAGAGCTGCGCCAACTCGGCTTTGAGGTCCTCGAAGAAGGTCGTGCTGGCTGCCTTTTTAATGCAGACTGGAATGGCATCTTGCGAGCCAATTTATATTCTCGCATCGCCACGCGTATTTTGGTCCAAATTGCCCAGGCCCCTGTGAAGACACCAGAGGATATTTACGACCTGGCCTATGACACAGAATGGGAAAAATGGTTTGGGCCCCGCGAGCGCCTACGTGTAGATACCTCAGCCATCCGCAGCCCGATGCAAAGTCTGCAATACTGCAATTTACGCGTCAAAGACGCCATCTGTGATCGCCTGCGTGATCGCGAGGGGGCACGCCCAGACGTTGATACGGTACGGCCTGATGCCAAGGTGCATTTGTTTTTAGACGCCACCAGTGCCACCCTCTATCTCGATACCAGCGGGGAGTCTTTGTTCAAGCGGGGCTGGCGTTACCACAAAGGGGCGGCCCCACTGCGCGAAAACCTGGCCGCAGGGCTGCTGGCCCTCTCGGGATGGACCCCTGATAAGCCCTTGCTCGATCCTTTTTGTGGCAGCGGCACCATCCTCATCGAGGCCGCTTGGATGGCGCTCAATGCGCCCCCCGGCCTGCACCGCCCTTTTCATTTTGAACGACTGCGCAACCACAATCCCCGTATTTGGCGCAGCCTCAAGGACAAGGCCTTAGAACAAGTCAAACCCACGCTCTCCACCCCTCTGATCGGGGTAGATTTAGATGAGCAGGCGCTGGCACATGCCCGTGACAACCTACAAAACGCGCGATTGGCCGCAGACAATATCCAATTTATCTCTATGGATGCATGCGACTTATTGCCCACTGATGAACCCGGGTACATTGTGACCAACCCCCCTTATGGCGAACGCCTAGGGGGTCAAGCCGATGAGTTTTGGCAGACCTGGTCAGCACATTTAAAAACACATTATGATGGCTGGAATGTCAATATCATCAGCAGTGATCTGGATCTCCCTAGCCATTTACGCTTGCGCCCTGATCGACGCTTCCCAGTTTTTAACGGTGCGCTAGATTGCCGCTTATTCCAATTTAATATTCGCGGACGACAACCGGTAGAGGACTAAAATCATTGCCAAAGACTAGGGTTTTCCCTTATAATTAAGGCAGGTTTTGGTTTTCATTACAGTCTCCTCGACCAATTAATACGGTTCCTTTGCGGAACCGTTTTTTTTCTGCCCCTACTTGTCTATAATCTGCGCCTATGCTCACCCATCAATTTACCCCCCCTGGTCGCTGGCGACGATTTGCATGCATGATATATGAAGGCATGTTGCTCTTTGGCTTGGTCTTTATTGCTGGCCTGCTATTTGATGTCGTCACTGATAGTCGTCATGCGTTAAAATTACGCGTTGGCCGGCAGATTTTTTTATTTGTACTGATTAGCATTTATTTCCTCAGTGCTTGGCTAAAAAGCGGGCAGACGCTGGCCATGAAAACCTGGCACATCCGTTTGCAAAGCCGCACCCCCCGCCCGCTCAAATTAGGTCGGTTATTGTTGCGGTATGTCTTGATGTGGCTATTTCCACTCTTGACCGCACTACTGATTGAGACTGTCGCCAAACAAACAGGGCAGCCTGCCCTTAGCTTATTGATTGTTTTTGCACCTTTTAGCAACTTTATCTACACGTGGTTCGATCCCGACAAGCAATTCATGCATGACCGTCTAAGTCACACTGTACTTGTCGATGCGCGACCCATTAAAAATAGCGATGAACCAACTACATAAATACCTTTTTACCGATCAACAAACACGCGTGCAGACTGTCTACCTCGAAGAGGTCTGGCAGCAGGCCTTTGAGCACCGCAGCTACCCAACCGCAGTGCAACACCTGCTGGGTGAGCTCACGGCCGCTGCTGTTTTATTGGCAGGCAATTTAAAAATGAAGGGCTCACTCATTTTACAAGCACAAGGTGCAGGGCCCATTGCGCTCTTGGTTGTTGAGTGCACCTCGGATCTACAGATTCGTGCCACCGTTAGTTTAAGAGAAGATGCAGAGATCCCCGCAGAAGGTAATTTGCAAACCCTCTTAAACCCCGATGGAGAAGGTCGTTTTGTCACCATTCTCGAGCCGGCTGACAAGCAATCTTTTCGCCCTTACCAAGGCATTGTGCCCTTAGAGGGAGACACGGTGACCGAGGTATTACAAAACTACATGCACCACTCTGAGCAGCTGGATACCCGTTTATGCTTAGCCGCTGACGGACAACGTGCGGCGGGCATTTTATTGCAGCGCTTGCCGGCCAATGAAAATACCGAACCTGACCAGGCCGAGGATAGCTGGGAGCGTAATGTGCCTGTATTTGCTACTGTTCAGGCTGATGAGTTGTTGAGCCTGGATAACGAGGCCCTCATCAAACGCCTTTTTTGGCAAGAGGATCTACTCAAACTGCCCAGTCAACCGGTAGAATGGCATTGCCCTTGCAGCCGTGAGCGCGTCGCCAAGATGTTGCACATGCTGGGTGAGGAAGAGGTCAATGACATCTTGCAAGAGCAAGGCAGCGTCGAGGTGGCCTGTCAATTTTGCGGGCAGCCCTATTCATTTGATGCAGTAGACTGCGCGCAGATCTTCACCACAGGCAACGGCAGCAGCCCTTCAGAACAAGTGCATTGAGCTTTTTATCCAAGCGCAATAAACCTAATAGCTAGGCCCTCAAACACCGCGCACAATAATACAAAACACCACCGAGGTTATTTATTGTGCCATGTTTGTCCAAGCCATCTTTGTGTTAGGCAGCATGCTGACTGCCTTGGCCATTGGTATCGATGCCTCGCTTTACCTGCTGCAACGCTATCAGCTGCAGCATGCACTGCTCGATACCGTGCGCCTACACACCCGCACGCATATGCAGCCCACCGCCTTTGCTGATGAGCTAAAAGCTCAAATACAACGGCTGCGACTGCCCCAACCGCTGGGCTGGCCGCATAGTTGGTATGCCGAACAAATAAGCCCCAGTGACGAAGACTTTGAGCATTTTCAAGACCCTCATTTAGCACAACGTCTGGAATGGGCTTATCCGGCCATCAATAATGATTACCAAGCCCACCAGCACTCCTTGCTGCAGATCTCAACAGCCCCGCGCGGGCGCAATATATTTACTGCTAATACCCTGCAGCTGCATTTCTACTATGCTTATCGGCCCTATAACCCGATTATCCGTGCACTATTCAAAGGGCTGCAATCCTGGGCACAACATCCTTATACCCAACAGTTACTCGCGGTCGGGTTACTGCCCATCCGCATTGACATCAGTCATCCTTATGCCTCACATCCTGTGGCTTGGCCCCACCAAAGCAATCTACCGTATCACCGTAAACGCCGTGCCGCGGCTGTGGTCGACCACAACGGGACACCAACCACGCATTTAATGCCCACTCCCCTGCAGGCCCCCCCAAATGCAGCCCAAACTATCGGTCAAACGGATGCACAGAAAGAAAACACTCAAGACGATAAAAAGGATACTGACCCCGTTGCCGATGAGGTCATCAGCCAGGATTTACTGCCAGGGGGAACAGATACGTGGGCGGATAATAGCGATCAACCATCGCCCCCCACAGAGGCGCCTACAGCCCCTGTAAACGATGACCCACTATCGGCCTGCGATCACCCGGCCTGTTGTGGGTAGCCTGCCACCCGCCATACAGTGGCCATTAATTTATTCGGCTGGGACAATGCGGACAAAGATCTCGTCCTCGAGAATCATGCCCAAATCCAATCGTGCTCTCTCTTCGACGGCCTGAGCACCGGCGCCTCCCTTGAGCTCTTGGACCTCGGCTAATAAAGCCTCGTTACGAGCCTGCAACGCCTGGTTAATTTCTTGTTGCTCGGTGAGCTTATTTTCTAAATCTTTAACGCGTACGCGGCCGCTATCACTAAACCACAGTGAATAAAATAGCGTTAAAGTGACCAGGAATAAAATCAGCGAGAGCAAGCGCATAGAGGCCTAAAAGGGCTTTGCTCAAAAGAGCAAAGCCCGCACCTAACATCCAAAATTAACGAGATAAATTATAAAAAGCAGCACGCCCTGGATAAGAGGCGACATCTGCCAGCTCTTCCTCGATACGCAGTAGTTGATTGTATTTAGCCATCCGATCAGAGCGCGACAATGACCCCGTTTTAATCTGCATGGCATTAGTTGCAACCGCCACATCAGCGATGGTTGAGTCCTCGGTCTCGCCTGAGCGATGTGAAATCACAGCGGTATAACCGTGGCGCTTGGCCATTTCAATGGCTGCAAAGGTCTCGGTCAGTGTCCCAATCTGATTGATTTTAATGAGGATAGAATTACCCACCCCCTGCTCGATACCTTGGCGCAAGATATCGGTATTGGTGACAAACAAGTCATCACCCACCAACTGTACTCGTTTGCCCAAACGCTCGGTGAGGTGGGCCCAGCCCTCCCAGTCGTCTTCTGCCATGCCGTCCTCGATGCTGATGATGGGGTATTTATCGCACCATGTCTCAAGCAGGTAGGTAAACTCTTGGGCATCCAAGACCATATCACCCTCGCCAGCCAAGTGATATTTCCCATCACGGTAAAATTCTGTGCTCGCGCAGTCTAGGGCCAGCGCAATTTGAGCACCCGCCTCGTAACCCGCCGCATCAATCGCCTGCAAAATTAACTGGATGGCCTCTTCGTGGTTTTGCACACTCGGGGCAAACCCACCCTCGTCACCTACTGCGGTTGACATGCCGCGCTCTTGGAGGATGTCACGCAATGCATGAAAAACCTCGGTGCCCATGCGCAGTGCAGTACTGAATGTATCGGCTTGCAGCGGCACGATCATGAACTCTTGCATGTCGAGATTGTTGTTGGCATGCGCACCCCCATTGATGACATTCATCATCGGAACAGGCATTTGCATGGCACCGCTGCCACCAAAATACCGATACAACGACAGCCCGCAGTCATCTGCAGCAGCGCGTGCCACCGCCATACTGGCCGCCAAGATGGCATTGGCCCCTAAACGGCTCTTGTCAGGGGTGCCGTCCAACTCGATAAGAATACGATCAATAAAGGTCTGCTCTTGGGCATCCAGACCCATCAATGCCTCAGAGATTTCGGTATTGATATGCTCAACCGCCCGCAGTACCCCCTTGCCCTGATAGCGAGCAGGATCACCATCACGCAGCTCGACGGCCTCACGCGCCCCGGTGGAGGCCCCAGAGGGCACTGAAGCACGCCCCATGGCGCCCGATTCAAGTAAAACATCACACTCTACGGTAGGATTGCCGCGCGAATCTAGTATTTCACGCCCTACAATATCGACGATTGCACTCATGTCAGAAATTTCCTGCTGCTCGCATTAATGCAAAACCAAATTGTTTTGCGGGTTTAAAGGACAAAACAAAACTCAAATAATCATACCACCTAGTGGCTACCAGCCCAGCATGGCGCGTTGATCCGTTTTAGCGGCCTCATCGAGGGCTTTCAACCCCTCGAGTAGGCGCTGCATGTGCTCTAAAGGCACGGCATTGGGACCATCTGAAAGCGCCTTGGCAGGGTTAGGGTGTGTTTCCATAAACAAACCGGCGATCCCTACCGCCACGGCTGCCCGGGCCAATACGGGCACAAACTCGCTCTGCCCCCCTGAGCGCCCCCCTAATCCCCCTGGCTGCTGCACCGAATGGGTCGCATCAAAAACGACCGGGCATCCTGTCTCACGCATAATCGCTAACGATCGCATATCAGAGATCAGGTTATTGTAGCCAAACATCACGCCACGTTCACAGGCCAGTATGGTTTCTCCGTCGCCGCCCGCCTCTATGGCAGCAGCACGTGCCTTATCGGTGACATTCACCATTTCCTGGGGACTGAGAAATTGGCCCTTTTTAATATTGACCGGCTTAAGGGTCGCAGCCACCGCCTGGATAAAGTCAGTTTGGCGACACAAAAATGCAGGGGTTTGCAACACATCAACAGCGGCGGCCACCTCGTCTATTTGGTCTTTTTCGTGCACATCGGTCAACACCGGCACACCCAATTCGGCACGCACGTCAGCCAAAATCTGTAATCCCTCTTGCATGCCTGGCCCTCTATAGGAAGCCAGGGAACTGCGATTAGCCTTATCAAAAGAACTTTTATAAATAAAAGGGATATCTAGGGCACGCGTGATTTCCTGCAACTGCCCGGCCGTATCAAAGGCCATTTGCCGCGATTCAATCACGCAGGGGCCTGCAATCAAAAAAAAAGGATGTGCTAAACCTGCTTTAAAGCCACAAAGATTCATGTCTTGCTCCTAAGATGCGCGCTGACCCTGTGGTGCTTTTCCAGTACGCTGTGCCAAGGAAGCCTTGAGGAAGCTGATAAACAACGGATGCCCATTGCGCGGTGTCGACGTAAACTCGGGGTGAAACTGTACCCCGAGGAACCACGGGTGTTGGGGCAACTCCATGATTTCGGGGAGTTTATCATTAGGGGTGCGGGCACTAATGATCAACCCGGCCTCTTCGAGACGAGGCACATATACGTTATTGACCTCGTAACGGTGACGATGGCGCTCATTAACGCTATCACCATAAATATCATGTGCCAGTGTACCGTCTTTGACCGGGCAGCACTGCGCCCCCTTGCGCATGGTGCCGCCGAGGTCATCATCATCTGTACGCTGCTCAATTTTCCCCTCGCGGTCATGCCACTCGGTAATCAACGCCACCACCGGATGCGCAGCTGATGGGTCAAACTCGGTACTATTGGCCCCGCCCAAGCCCGCTACATTGCGCGCGAACTCAACCACGGCCAACTGCATGCCCAAACAAATGCCCAAAAAAGGCACATTGTTTTCACGTGCATAGCGGATAGCCTTGATCTTTCCCTCGACGCCGCGTTTGCCAAAACCACCTGGCACAATAATGGCATCAAAATCCGCGAGCTGATCCACCCCTTGGGACTCAAGATCCTCGGAATCAATATAATCAATATCCACCTGGGTACGCGTATGAATACCGGCGTGGATCAACGCCTCGGTCAGTGATTTATAGGACTCGGTAAGCTCTACATATTTACCTACCATCGCAATACGCAAATGATGCAAGGGGTTTTCCAAGGCATGCACCAACCCCTCCCACATGGTTAAATCGGCTGGCAGTGGATTGAGGCCCAGAGCGGCACAGACCAACTCGTCTAACCCCTGCTCATGCAGCAAGCCGGGTATTTTGTAGATGGTATCCACATCTTCCATCGAAATCACTGCATTTAACGGTACATTGGAAAACAGTGAAATCTTGGCGCGCTCGTCCTCTGGGATTTCGCGATCAGCGCGGCATAAAAGCACATCAGGATAAAGACCAATTTCGCGTAACTTTTGCACAGAATGCTGTGTTGGCTTGGTCTTGAGCTCACCGGCCGAATTAATAAAAGGCACCAAGGTCAGATGCACCAGTGCAGTATTGCCCCGGCCGAGCCGAAGGCTCATTTGGCGGATGGACTCTAAGAAAGGCAATGACTCAATATCCCCTACTGTCCCACCAATCTCAACAATGGCCACATCTGCCTGCCCATCGTAGGCGGCCTTGGCACCTCGGGCGATAGAATCCTGTATTTCATTGGTGATGTGGGGGATGACCTGGACGGTCTTGCCTAAATAATCCCCACGGCGCTCTTTGCGCAACACAGACTCGTAGATCTGCCCAGTGGTGAAATTGTTCACCTTGCGCATACGGGTAGTAATAAAGCGTTCGTAATGTCCCAAGTCGAGGTCTGTCTCGGCCCCGTCCTCGGTCACAAAAACCTCACCGTGTTGAAAGGGGCTCATCGTGCCGGGATCCACATTGATATAGGGATCCAGCTTTAGCATCGTGACCTTGAGGCCACGAGACTCTAACAATGCGGCCAACGACGCCGCAGCTATTCCTTTTCCTAGAGAGGAGACAACCCCTCCGGTGACAAATACATATTTGGTGGTCATTATCAGATCGCCCAGCCTTTAGTGGGTACAGCAAAAGAGTAAAATTATAACCGTTATTAATGCACTTTAGCCTTTAAATTGGCTCGGTACGTGCCAATAGCCATTGTAAAGCATCTTGGTTTAGATGCGGGGCTAATTCCTCGCGCACACGGGCATGATAATCATTTAACCAACGGCGCTCTTGGGTATTTAATAATGCTACCTCGACACAACGCACATCAATAGGGCACAACGTCAACGTTTCAAAACGATAAAAGTCACCAAATTCATTTTCTGTGGCTTTTTGGGTCAAAATCAGGTTCTCGATGCGAATCCCCCATTGTCCTTCGCGGTATAAAGCGGGTTCATTAGATGTCACCATCCCCGGTGCAAGTGCGACTGCAGCTCGCCCCGGTCGTTGTCGCCAAGAAATATTCTGTGGGCCTTCATGCACATTTAAAAAATACCCCACGCCATGACCCGTACCGTGTCCATAATCTAAATGCGCCTGCCACAACGGTAATCGCGCAATAGCATCCAAATTTTGACCGGTGGCGCCACGCGGAAACACTGCCTCGGAAAGCGCTATCATGGCGCGTAACACCAAGGTGTAATCCCGCTTCTGAGCCGCACTGATCTGCCCCACTGGGGTGACGCGCGTAATATCGGTGGTACCGCCCAGGTACTGCCCGCCGGAATCGATCAGCAGCAGCCCATCCCCCTCGATCCAGCTGTATTGATCGGCTGTGGCTTGGTAGTGCGGCATGGCCCCATTGGCATTAAACCCCGCGATGGTTGCAAAGCTGGGGCTGATAAAGCCTGGGCGCCGTGCACGCGCTGCAGTGAGCTGCTCATCCACCTCGAGCTCGCTCACAGCACGCTCCGCCAGCGTTTTTTCTAACCACGCATAAAACTCGCACAAGGCAATCCCATCTTGGACCATTGTCTGGCGGATATGCGCCTGCTCAATCTCGTTTTTACATGCCTTAAGCCAGGTACTGGGGTTACTCATCTCGTGCCATTGGGCATGTCGTGCCGGCGCTAAGATACCCGCAGTCACCTTATGAGGATCAAAGCACAAACGTTGTTGCTTGGGTATTTGTGCTAAATACTCAGCTAGCTGCTCATAGGGCCGCACCTCGATCCCATCAGCGGCCAGCGCTTGCTCTATATTGGCGTCTAATTTATCCGGTGCCACAAATAACCAGCCTCGGTCTTTACCCAACAAAAGGTGGGATAAGAACACCGGGTTGTAATCCACATCAGCTCCGCGCAGACCCAATACCCAAGCAATATCATCCAAACTCGACAGTAAATGCCATTGTGCCCCTACCTCGTCCATCTCTTGGCGGATGAGGTGCAAGTTGTCCGTGCGCGAACGCCCGATAAAACGTGCATCATGAGCATAAATAGGGGCATGCGGTAGCGCAGGGCGCTCGGCCCAAATGGCATCCAGCAAAATATCCTGTGTCTGTATGTGCCAGCCCGCATCAGCAGCAATATGTTGCCATGACTCAAAATCGCTCAGCGGCATGACCTGAGCGTCGATGCATAACACCGCCCCTTTGGGCAGCTGCTGCTGTAAAAACTCGGTTGGTCCAGGTACGTCTGCTGCCCCCTGTTTAAACAAATTGATGCCAGAGCCCTGTAAAGATTGCTCTGCCTGCGCCCAATAGCGACTATCCGTCCATAACCCAGCCTCATGCGCAGTCACCAACAATGTGCCCGCTGATCCCTCAAAACCGCTGAGCCAAGCTCGGCTTTGCCAATGCTCAGGCAAATATTCAGACAAATGCGGATCTGAACTCAATACCAAATAAGCATCGATTTGGTGGGCCGTCATCACAGTACGCAATGCACGTAGACGTGCGGGGATATTCACATGAGCCATAATGCAATCTAATTTCTATTCGTTGAACAATAACGCCCGTTTTCCGTAGAAAACGGGCGCATACTGATGATGCCTCGTGATGACAAACCCGATCAGGCGTTAGTGGCAACCGCGCTGACATCTAGCTTGGCCGCCGTTTTTTCTTGGACCTCTTCGACCGTCACCCCGGGCGCCAGCTCGGTCAAACGCAAACCATCATCGGTCACCTCAAACACCCCTAAGTCAGTCACAATCATATCCACCACCCCTACCCCTGTCAGAGGCAGGTTGCATTCGGGTAATAGTTTGAGATCAAAGGTACCGTCTTTTTTCTTGACCACATGATCCATCAAGATCACCACGCGCTCGACACCGGCCACTAAATCCATGGCGCCGCCCATGCCTTTGACCATTTTCCCGGGGATCATCCAATTGGCGAGGTCACCGTTTTCGGAAACCTGCATGGCCCCCAAAATAGCCAAATCAATCTTGCCGCCACGGATCATGCCAAAAGACTCTGCAGAAGAGAAAAAGGACGAGCCGGGCAAGGTGGTCACGGTTTGTTTCCCCGCATTAATCAAGTCGGGGTCAACCTCATCCTCACGAGGAAAGGGACCAATCCCTAACAGACCGTTTTCTGATTGTAGCCAGACAGTCATCCCCTCGGGGACGTGATTAGCCACCATCGTCGGCATACCAATGCCTAAATTGACATAAAAACCATCACGCAGTTCTTTGGCTGCGCGCGCAGCCATTTCATCTCTAGTCCATGCCATTTTTGGCCTCCTTTAACTTTCACGCACTGTACGGTGTTCTATGTATTTTGCGGGGTTTTCATTAAGAACAATACGATCCACAAACACCCCCGGCAGGTGCACATGGTCAGGATCGATGTCACCGACCTCAACCAGCTTTTCCACCTCAACAATGGTGATTTTGCCTGCCATCGCGACCTCGGGATTAAAGTTACGCGCGGTTTTGCGAAATACGAGGTTGCCGCTCTTGTCGGCGAGATCTGCTTTAACCAGAGAAACATGGGGCACAATCGCACGTTCGAGAATGTACTCACGACCGTCAAACTCGCGGCTTTCTTTGCCCTCGGCGATCATTGTCCCCGCACCGGTCGCCGTAAAAAACGCCGGGATACCTGCCCCACCCGCGCGCAATCGCTCTGCGAGGGTGCCTTGGGGGGTAAACTCAATTTCAATATCGCCTGCGAGATACTGACGTTCGAACTCTTTGTTTTCCCCAACATAAGAAGAGATCATCTTGCTAATTTGACGCGTATCCAGCAGCTGTCCCAGCCCCTTGCCATCGACCCCAGCGTTATTACTCACCCCGGTCAGGTTTTTAACCCCGGTATCACGTAGTGCGGTAATCAAGGCCTCGGGGATACCACACAAACCAAAGCCGCCTACCGCAATAATTTGCCCGTCAGCAACGACGTCCTCCAGAGCGGCCTTTGCACTGGGATATACTTTGCTCATTGATGTGCTCCTGTAGGTATTAGAATTGTCTTTATGAGGTGTTACACACTAATAGTAACGCCTCAAAGCTTTGTATGCTAGGAAACAGACCAAAAAAATTAAAATTCAAATATATGCCCACACTAAGATCCAGTATTGATAAATTTGCCTCTTTTTACTAGGCAGAGGGCGTACACGGCGGTATAGTAGTCTGTTTATTATTTGTCAATCCAGAATAGCCCGAAAACCAGAACAGCATCAACAATACAGGGCCCGCAACAGCGTGGTAAATACTGGCCTATAGAAAATAAGTATTTGGAGATTCAGATATGTCAGAACGCGACTCTATGGAATATGATGTCGTTATCGTTGGGGCTGGCCCCGCAGGTCTAGCCACCGCCATACGGCTCAAACAACTTGCCAACGAAGCACAAACAGATATCAGCATTTGCGTCCTGGAAAAAGGCCCCGAGGTCGGCGCACATATTTTGTCAGGTGCAGTGATGGACCCCAAGGCACTGAGTGAGCTCATCCCTGATTGGAAAGAAAAAGGCGCTCCACTCAACGTTCCCGTGACCGAGGATCGTTTTCTTTTTTTGGGCCCCGATAATGCCCGTCAAACGCCCGGCTGGCTGCTGCCCGATACCTTTAAAAACGAGGGCAACTACGTCGTTCGCTTGGGCGAGGTAACCCAGTGGCTAGGTGAGCAGGCCGAGGCATTAGAGGTCGACGTGTTTCCGGGCTTTGCCGCCGCTGACATCCTATACACTGATGACGGCGCCGTGCGGGGTGTGGTGACAGGCGATATGGGCTTGGCAGCTGACGGCACACCAGGTCCTAATTATCAGCCGGGCATGGAGTTACTCGCCAAATACACTATTTTTGCTGAGGGCTCACGGGGACATCTGGGCCGACGCCTCATTGAGCGCTTCAAACTCGACGAGGATCGTAACGCCCAGAGCTACGGCATCGGTATCAAAGAGATGTGGGAGGTCGACCCCAGTCAATCTCACCCCGGTTTAGTCGTGCATACCGCCGGTTGGCCCTTAGATGCAGATACCTATGGGGGCTCTTTCCTTTATCATCTAGACAATAACCTAGTAGTCGTGGGCCTTGTGGTTGGACTTGATTATGCCAACCCGTGGTTATCCCCCTTCGAAGAGTTTCAGCGCTATAAAACGCATCCTGCGATTCGCAGCACCTTTGAGGGGGGCAAACGCATTGCGTATGGCGCCCGCTCACTGACTGCCGGCGGCCTGATGTCATTGCCCAAGCTCGTCTTTCCCGGTGGCGCGATGGTAGGATGCGAGGCCGGCTTTTTAAACGCCGCCCGCATTAAAGGCAGTCACGCTGCTATCAAAACAGGCGCCTTGGCAGCCGAGGCATTGTTTAATGCGCTCCAAGAAGGCCGCGCACATGATGAGCTCGCAGCCTATCCTCAGGCCTTTGAGCAGTCCTGGCTACATGATGAGCTCCACCAATCGCGCAACTTTAAACAATGGTTTAAAAAAGGGCGCACTGTGGGCACTCTGATGACCGGTATCGAGCAGTGGTTATTGCGTGGCAAATTCCCTTGGTCGATAAAAAATACGAAGCCCGATCACAGCTACTTAAAACCTGCTGATCAATGTCAGCGCATCGAGTATCCCAAGCCCGATGGAGTGCTCACCTTTGATCGCCTGAGCTCGGTGTACCTCACCAATACAAACCATGAGGAAGAACAGCCCGTACACCTGACCTTGACCAACCCTGACATCCCTGTCGATATTAACCTCAAAACCTTTGCGGGCCCTGAGGCGCGCTATTGCCCTGCAGGGGTGTATGAGTTTATTAAAGATGACGAGGGCAAGGACAAACTACAGATCAATGCGGAAAACTGCATTCACTGTAAAACCTGTGACATCAAAGACCCCGAGCAAAATATTGTTTGGGTCACCCCCCAAGGGGGCGAGGGCCCTGTTTACAGCGGCATGTAGTCACCTTTAGACCAGTTCGAACAAACCACTGGCCTAACCACATAAAAAACGCCTGGGGTGCCATCGGCACTCAGGCGTTTCTTTTTTGTCTCTAGGCGCCCTCACCACTCTACACTGTTTGGATTCACAGTGGCGCACAACCCGCTGATTTTTTTAACTCTTTACCTGCGCTGTTGAGTCAGGTAAACTTTGCGGGGTATGCGATTTTTTTCCCCTACCCAACGCTAATAATTTTCCAATTATCTACCATGCTCCCACCACAGGCCCCTCGCACCACCGTCTTTGCTCAATCTATCCGGCGTTTTACTACATTAGGCACCACTGTCGCCGCAGCGCTGCTGCTTGTCGGTTGCGCCACCCAGCAAAACACCCAACAAAGCGCCGAACTTGATGACATGCTCAAAGAACTGCGTAGCGAACACGCCTATCGGACTCAATCCGACCCACTGGGGGCTTATTTGGCTAACCGCGGGCTCACCGATCGGACCTTTTCATACGCCCGCGACGAACTGGGCCGTGGGCCACATGCCATGGCAGGTGAGGCATTAGATTTATTGGGGGTAAAATACACCTTTGGGGGCGAGGACCCCAACAGCGGCTTTGACTGCAGCGGTTTAGTTGGCTATGTTGCAGAAAAATCGCTGGGGCTCAAGCTCCCCCGCAGTGCAGCTGAGCTTGCAGGCATCGGGGATAGCGTGGCCCGCGACGAACTCAAACAAGGCGACTTGGTGTTTTTTAATACCCGAGGGGCTCGCTTTTCGCACGTTGGCATTTATATTGGGGACAATAAATTTGTCCACGCCCCACGCACAGGTGCTGTCGTCCGCGTTGAGGACATCACCGTTTCTTATTGGCAGCAGCGTTATAATGGCGCCCGCCGCATTGATGTCAATGATGCCCAGATAGCCAGCCGCTAAACACCCACGGCTAGCCATTACAATCCCTCAACCCCTTTCTCAAGGGCCAGCTGCAGGCTCGACACCGAGCGCTTGCAGGCTAAAATCGGCACGCCGGCCTGTTGCGCCGCCGCACGAAACGATTTCATCACATTGTGGCCCAAAAAATCAGTCAATAAAATCAAAACTTCTGTGCCAGAGGGTAACTGCAATCCTTTTTTCTGGTGCGCCGGATCGCGTCCACTGATATGACGAGACACACGAATATTATGCTGTTTTAGCAACTGCGGTATTTTACCCAGTCGATCAGCGCCTACTACCACTGCCCGTCGTGTTTGCTTTTTCATGATGCCCCCTTGAGTGATTGGGTTCAAAGGCAGCGATACGCTCAGCACCCCCCGAGAAAACAACGGCTCCACGAAGGACGGCTCAATGTATCGCGCGTTAATGCAAATGATAACAGTTCTCATTATCAAGGGCAACAAAATAACGCCACACACTGCCACAATCCCAAAACTCCGGTAAAAGCGATGATGGGATGGGCCGCACTAATCAGCCGTACATCGCCTCATCTACCAAATCGCGAGTGAGCTCAGGAGAAAGCATTTCAAGGAAAAAATACATATAATCGCGCAAAAAGCTGCCCTCACGCAGTGCCACCCGCGTAATATGCGTGCCAAACAAATGACCGGCGGGCAACCCGACAAGCCCTTTGTCGCGGCGTGGATCAAAGGCCATACCGGCAATGATGCCAATCCCCAAACCTACATCCACGTAGGTCTTGATCACATCTGCATCCACCGCCTCAAGGACGATGTTAGGCTCAATAGATGCGCGGGCAAACGTCTCATCAATGATGGGGCGCCCAGAAAATCTACGGTCATAAGTGACGATGGGATACTCGGCCAGACGCTCGAGCGTTAATTCAGAGGCTCGGTTGGCGGGCAAATCGGCCAGCGGATGATCGGGCGCCACCACCACGGTGTGCTGCCAGGGATACACTGGCAACGCCACTAACCCGGGCGTTTCGGCCAGTGTTTCGGTCGCAATGGCCACATCAGCGCGCTCATAGCGCACCATCTGTGCCAAATGCGGCGGGCTGCCCTCAGAAAGGATGAGGTGGACCTTGGGAAAACGCTCGCGAAACTTGGGAATCACCCGAGGCAGTAGGTACCGCGCCTGAGCGTGGGTGCAAGCAATGGTCAGCGTGCCTGAATCATGACGCGCATATTCTGCACTGACCTTTTTGAGGTTCTCTACCTCACTCATGATGCGTTCGATCACTAAAGATACGTCACGACCCGGCTGCGTCAACCCGCGTATGCGCTTGCCATGACGTTCAAAAATCTTGATGCCCAACTCCTCCTCAAGCTCGATAATGGCTTTGGATACGCCGGGCTGAGAGGTATGCAAGGCACGTGCCGCATCGGTTAAATTGTAGTTGCGTCGAATCGCTTCGCGGACAAAGCGAAACTGCTGTAAATTCATAAAAATCTCCTCTTCAAGACGCTATTATAGGTAATAAGAGAGGTATTTCTTATTCCATATTGTTATATGCTTACAGCCTTTGGTCATCCTCAAAAAGCCCACCCAAAAGGCTCAAGTCAGGCTCTGGTCAATGCTTTCAAGCGTGACCCCCCATCTAGGCTCACGCCGAACGAGCAGGTGCATTTTTAGGTGGTTTGGGTTTTTTAACACGTAATCGATGCCACATTAACACCGCCATCAACAACGCAAAAAACAAATGCACTAACCACAAACCCACCTCGAAAGGCAGCACGCCTTTATTAATCCACCCCCGAGAAAGGTTAATCAAATTCATATAAAGCAGCGCAATTAACCCTGCAATCAGTATGTCGCCACCTCTGCCCAGCCGCGGATTGACCACGCCCAGGGGAATGGCCAACAAGGCCAGATTTAAAGCTGCTAGCGGCATGGCCAGCCGCCACATCAAATGAGCCTGCGAACCCTGATCAAACTTATCGATGAGTGAAGGAGTCGGTCGGGCTTTAAGCTGCTGTTCTGCCTGGGAACGAATGGCCTCTGGATCAGTATCCTCATCGCGATTTTCCATCCGCACACCATAGCGCTCAAAACTAAATAACTGCGCATCGCCCTCGCCCGGCGTTAAATCGTAGCGATGCCCATCCCGCAACACCAAAAAGCGATCGCCATTATCGGCAATTTCGGTATACGCACTTTCTGCCGTAATTAAATGATGCCATTCCTCACCGAGCACCCGCACGACGACCTGACCAAGTTCATCCTCATCATCCAGGGGATCTTCACTAAAAAAGACCCGATCACCGCCCTCGGTTTCTATAAACTCCCCCGTGCTGACCTTGCTAAGATCAGAGCGTAATTCATAGCGTTGGTGATATTCAGCGATTTGTCGGTAGGCCCAAGGCGCGCCATATAAAGTGAGCGTAGCAATAATCAACGACAAAGGAATGGCACAATATAATATGGGGCGTATCCAATTGGTCAGAGACAGCCCACTGGAAAACCAGACCACCATCTCAGACTCGCGAAAACTACGGGTCACCGTGGTCAGCACAGCGATAAATAATGACACTGATAAAATGACCGGCAGCGCCGTGATACTGGAAAAAACAGCCAGCCCCAAAACCACCTCAGCACCAATCTGACCACTGGCTGCATCGCCCAGCAAACGCACTATCAACACGCTTAGCCATACAATGATCAGGGTGGACAAGACCACCCCGCCATGGCTTAATATTTCAGAGATTACGCTTCGTCTAAACAAAGACATAGACTACACTCATACAAGACAAAATATAAAAACCATATCACTCATCTGCAAAAAGGATCTTTTTATATGCAACTCAGTACCTTAACCACACCCTCACTCACAGATGTCGAAACTGCTGCCCTAGCGGTAGGGGTCTTTGCTGACCAAGCGCTCAGCTCAGCGGCCCAGACCCTCGATGAGGCTAGCCAGGGTGCGATTAGCGCTGTCCTCGAGAGCGAGTTTAAAGCCAAAGCAAAATCCCATATCGTCCTGCGCAACCTACCCGGTATCGCAGCGCAGCGGGTGGTCCTTGTTGGTTTGGGCAAAAAAGAAAAATATAACACTAAAACCCACTACGAAGCAGAGAATCAATTTGCCAAATACTGCGTGGGGGCCAATTTGGACGATGTAGTGTCCACCCTGGCCAGCATTGACTGCGCTGGCTCGTCCTTGCGTACACGTGCCCGTGCCGCGGCCCAAGCCGTCATTGGCAGTACTTATCGCTACGATGCAACACTCAGCAAAAAGGCTGATCCCATTGCCCTCAATGACTTTAAACTCTGGGCTGCACAAACCCAAGACGCCGAGGCCGAGGCGGGCCTGCGCGAGGGGCATGCCCTAGGCGAGGGGCAAAACTTTGCACGTTTACTCGGTGATCTCCCCCCCAACGTTTGCACCCCCACCTATCTGGGCGAGCAAGCCAAAGCACTGGCCAAAGAGTTCCCCGAGGTGAGTGTTGAGGTGCTCGAGAAAAAACAAATCGAAGCCCTCAAAATGGGTGCCTTTCTATCGGTTGCCAAAGGCTCAGCCCAACCTCCTGTATTTATTGAACTCAAGTACACCCCTGCTGAAAACAGCGATGCCGCACCCATTGTACTGGTTGGCAAGGGGTTGACCTTTGACTCGGGTGGTATTTCTATCAAACCCGCCAATAATATGGACGAAATGAAATACGACATGTGCGGTGCTGCCAGCGTACTGGGTACCTTCCGCGCCATCGCCCGCCATGGCCTCAATCGTCCTGTCATTGGCCTGATCGCCGCCTGCGAAAACATGCCCAGCAGTACTGCCAACAAACCCGGTGATATCGTCACTGCCAAATCCGGTCTGACCATTGAGGTCCTCAATACCGACGCCGAAGGCCGTCTGGTACTTTGTGATGCCCTCACCTACGCCGAGCGCTTTAACCCCGCCGCCGTAGTCAATATGGCCACACTGACCGGGGCATGCGTGGTCGCCCTGGGCCACCACAACAGCGGCTTATTTAGCAACAACGAGCAACTGCAAAACGAGCTACTCGAAGCCGCGCGCGAGGCAAATGACCCCGCGTGGCCCATGCCCATTGATGACACCTACCAAGAACAGCTCAAGTCCAACTTTGCTGACGTCGCCAACATTGGCACCCCTGGTGCAGGCGCCACCACAGCAGCTTGCTTCTTGGCACGTTTTACCGAAAACTACCCTTGGGCTCACCTGGATATCGCCGGCACGGCCTGGGATAGCGGCAGCAACAAAGGGGCCACAGGGCGTCCTGTCCCCCTACTCTTTAGCTACTTGCTAGACCAAAACAGCGCTGACTAACATCACGCTCTAGCCAAACAGTCGAGAGGACTCCATGCGCGTTGATTTTCATTTTGGTGCCCAAAACCGATTTCGCGATAGCTGCTTTATTTTGCAAAAGCATTTCTTTGCGGGAAAACAGTTTTTGGTTTACCTCAGTGACCCACGCGCACTGGCTCATTTTGATCGACTGCTGTGGGGTTTTCAGCCAACGGCCTTTGTACCACATGCCATGGCAGATGCCCCACAGGCGGCACAAGCACCCATTATCTTGTGCCACCAACCCGCCCAACTAGAAACAGCACAACAATGGCTCAACCAACCCTGGGTATTTAATCTGGATAATGAAATAGTCCCCATACAACCTCAGAGCCAACGCATCCTCGAGGTGGTCTCCACCGAGGAACAATGCCGACAACATGCTCGCCAACGCTGGCGCCACTACCAGACACAAGGCTACGACCTACAGGCTCAGGAACTTCGTTCCCGCTCGGCAGTCCAAACTAAATAACCCGCCCCCTCAATGGATTAACAACAGGCTCATCTAGGTGTTTGCCTAGGTTGATTGGCGGGTAAAGATTCAGTTATTCTATAGAGCTGAAACAATTCTAGCTTTTAAGGACACACAATCATGAGTGAATTTCGTTCTAATATCCATGCCACGACGCGCACACAGTCGCAGGTCGCGCGCAATCGGGTATTACGCAACACCTACTGGCTATTAACTCTATCGATGATCCCAACGGTCATCGGTGCCTACTTGGGGCTTAGCCTTAACCTTGGCGCAGCCATGGCCACCAGCCCCGGGATGTCGCTGATCCTGTTTTTTGCCGGTGCCTTTGGGCTCATGTTTTTAGTCGAAAAAAACAAAAACAACAGCATGGGCGTAGTCTTCCTACTCGCCTTTACTTTCTTCATGGGCATTATGCTCTCGCGCTTGCTCGGCTTTGTGCTTGGCTTTCAAAACGGCACACAGCTCATCATGCTCGCCTTTGGCGGCACGGGCGCAGTGTTTTTTGCCATGGCATCGGTTGCCAGCACCACCAAACGCGACTTTAGCCACCTACAACGCTTCCTCTTTACGGGCGTCGTCATCCTGATTGTGGCTGCGGTTGCCAACGTATTTTTACAAATTCCAGCGTTGATGCTGACAGTTTCGGTCTTGGCCATTGCCATCTTTTCGGCTTTCCTGCTCGTTGACTTGCAGCGCATCATCAACGGCGGCGAGACCAACTACATCACCGCCACCCTAGCGTTGTACCTGAGCTTATACAACATCTTTAGCAACCTGCTCGCCCTACTGGGCATCTTTGGGGGCCAAGAGTAAACCCACCATTTCGACGGGTCACTCAAACAGCAGTGACCAACGAGCACAGCTAAACCAAAACGCCCACCTACCCGTGGGCGTTTTTTATGTGCACTCAAAAGCCACCTAACCAGAACCCCCTAGAAGACCAGAAACCCTAGAGGATCAGAAAGCCCAGAAGGCTAGAAAGGCCGGAAAGACTAGAGAGCAGCCAGCTTTACTTAAGAGCGCCGTACCGTCCTCCAAACGCCCTCTGCCACCAAAAACCCAACCGCGATCCAAATCGGGATGTAAGTCCACCATTCCCCGGATTCTATGGGCTCACCGAGTAATAGGAAGGCAACCCAAAATAATAATACCGGTTCGACGTAGCCAAGTAGGCCAAACAGCCCCATAGGCAGTTTTCGACTGGCGGCAATATAACTAAATAAGGCGATGGCACTGATCATGCCAAAGAAAGGCACTTGCCAAAAAAAGCGCGGATGTTGTGCAAAGAGATGTAGGCTACTTTGCCCCTCTGTCCCGATCATGCTCGAAAGCACAATATAAATACTGGGGATCAGCAAAATGATGAAATCAAACCATAGGGAGACGATGGTGCCGACTTTGAGGTGGCGGCGCAGGACAAAATAAGGGGGGTATCCCAGGGCAACAAGGGCGGTCGCCCAAGAGAAGCTATGCGTGCGCCAGAGTTCGTGCAGTACCCCTGAGGCGGCAAAGAATACGGCACACCATTGCCACACACTCAGGCGTTCTTTGTACAGTATCTGTCCCACGAGCACCATCGAGAGCGGCAATAAAAAATACCCCATCGAGACATCTAGGGCGCGGTGATTTAAGGGGGCCCATACAAATAACCATAGTTGCACCCCAAATAAAAAGGCACTGAGCAAGGACAGCAATAAAAAACGTCCCTCTGTGCACAAACGTTTAGCCACTGCCCCTATTTCTGGCCAGCGGCGGGTTTGATGCACAATCACAGCCAAGGCGGGCACACCTAGGAAGATGCGCCAAGCAAAGAGATCAGCTCCTTCCAAAGGGTACAACAGGGCTGAAGCATAGTACACCAATGCAAAGAGCACCGATGCAGATACAGATAAAGCAACGCCAGGGTTCATTGGTTTTTATAAGCTAAAAAGTTCACGCAAGACCTGCCGCGTGCGCAAAGGCCGCCCGATTAAATGATCGATGCGTGCCCGTAGTGCTTGACGCAATGTAGGATCCGTACGAAAGGCCTCTAAAGTGGGTTGCTCGCCGTCAAACCCATAGCCTGTTTCCTGCAATAAAATCCATTCAAAGCGGCGTAAAATAGGGGCAACAGATTCAGGTGCCTGACACAGGGCACCCAGTGTTTCTTCGTAGGTGGCGAATAGTTGCGGATACGGATCTTCCTTGGGCAGCAGCATTAGCAGTAGCTCATTGAGATACCAGGCAGATAACATGGTTGAGCCAGGCAACGGGTGCAGTTGCAAAAGCTCTGCTGTGGTGAGCGTTTTTACCTCGCCCGTGCCTGTCCAGCCAACCTCTATCGCCTGAAATGAAAGCAACACCGCTTTGAGGCGTGAATACGGGCGTTTGGCGCCCTTGGCGACAATGGGCAAAAGACCGTGCGTTTGTGTAAACAGTTGGGCGATGAGCGAGGTTTCACGCCAATCGATGGTATGCAAAACATAGGCGCGCGCCCCATGTACACGCTGACTGCGGCGTGACATTTTTATTCGTAGCCCAACTCGCGCAACTGCGCCTCGGTGGCCTGCCACCCTCGTCGTACTTTGACGAACACCTCAAGGTACACTGGCTTGTCCAGCATGCGGGCAATGTCTTGGCGAGCCTCAGAGGCAATACGCTTCATGTGTAGGCCCTCTTTACCCAACAGTATTGGGCGGTGCGATTCACGCTCAACCAGTACACAGGCCGCGATATGCACCCCTTTATCATCCTCTTGCCAGTGCTCGATAAATACCGTGCAGCCATAGGGCAGCTCATCCCCCACCAGACGAAATATCTTTTCGCGCAGTAACTCAGCAGCAATAAAACGCATCGGGCGATCGGTGAGGGTCTCTTCATCAAAGAAAGGGGGAGACTCGGGTAAATAGCTGCCTATCTGATCGAGCAGCACATCAAGCTGGGTCCGGCGCCAAGCGCTCACAGGCACAACTTCTGCATAGTCAAAGCGCTGCATGAGTTTTTCTATATAGGGCAGCAACACCGTTTTATCTTTGACTCTGTCAATTTTATTCAATACCGCAATGACTGGGGTGTTATCGGGCAGTAAATCAACGACCTGTGCATCCTCTGATGTCCAGACATTGGCCTCGAGGACGTGCAGCACCACGTCAACATCACCGAGCGTTTTGGTCACCACTCTATTCATCATGCGGTTCATCGCCCCTTTGTGGCGCGTCTGAAAGCCGGGTGTATCCACAAACACAAACTGCTCATCTTCGCGGGTGAGGACACTATGAATACGGTGTCGGGTGGTTTGCGCCTTTCTAGAGACGATTGAGACCTTGGCCCCGACCAGGGCATTGGTCAAAGTGGATTTCCCTACATTTGGGCGCCCCACCACGGCGACAAAGCCACACTTGAATGCTGATTCAGTCATGAAGCACCTTTTCGCTGTTTCTGTTCTTTGATTGCCGTAATCGCGAGCGCTGCGGCTGCCTGTTCGGCGGCGCGGCGGCTACGCCCCTGAGCCTGAGTAGTGATCTCGAGCTGCTTGATGGCGCAGCTCACCGTAAAAGTCTGCTTATGGGCGGCCCCTTCGGTGGCGATCACCGTATACACCGGTAAATCAATGCGCAGTCCCTGAACAATTTCTTGTAATAAGGTTTTGGCATCCTTGCCCAGGGTTTTGGGGTCTAGCTCTTTAATTAATGGGTCATACAGCTGCTGGATGACCTGATGCACCACCGCAAACCCACCATCCAGATAAATCGCCCCTAAAATGGCTTCGAGCGCATCGGACAAGATAGAGGGACGATTAAACCCTCCGCTCTTGAGCTCACCTTCGCCCAAACGTAATAGCTCTGAAAGCTGCAGTTTCTGGGCCAACTGCGCGAGGGTGTCTTGCTTGACGAGACTGGCACGCACTCTAGACAGATCGCCCTCGTCAATGCGCTGAAATTGTTCGAATAACAGGGCAGCCACTACAAAGTTTAGCACCCCATCGCCCAAAAACTCGAGCCGCTCGTTATGCTTAGCGGCATAGCTGCGGTGCGTCAGCGCTTGTTCTAATAATGCGCGCTGATTGAATTGATAATTTAAATCTTTTTGCAGAGATTCCAGTGCCGCCATCAGTGAAAACGTCCTATACGCCCAAAATCATTAAAATTCATCCAAATGAAAAATGCCCGACCAACAATATTTTCCTCGGGCACAAACCCCCAAAAGCGACTGTCTAAGCTGTTATCGCGATTATCACCCATCACAAAATATGCGTTCTCAGGCACCTCACAGCGCACGCTGCTATGTCGATATTCGCACTGCTCAAAATGGGGAAAGCGCACGATGGGGGTAATATGCAAATTGACCTTTGGATTCACCAAAATATTATTGGTCTCATCACCCAAGTGCTCTTGGTATTGATTGATATATTGGGCCCTGTCGGGCTCATAATAGTCGCCATCGCGCACCTGTTTGACCTCGGTGCCATTGAGGTACAAGCGTTGGTTTTTATATTCAACCACATCCCCTGGTGTGCCCACAACCCGCTTGATGTAATCAATATCGGTATTTAAAGGATATTTAAACACCAGCACATCGCCTACTTTGGGCTCATTGACCGAGATGATTTTTTTGTTCACTACCGGCAATCGAATGCCGTAGTCAAACTTATTGACCAAAATAAAATCACCATTTTGCAAGGTGGGCAGCATAGAACCGGAAGGGATACGGAAGGGTTCAACCACAAAGGAGCGCAATACAAATACAAATAAAATCACGGGAAAAAAACTGGCCCCGTACTCTATCCACCAAGGCACGCGTGCCGCACGATCGTAGGTGGTTTTCTCAAGTGCAGCGCGCTCCTCAGCAGACATGCTGCCTACAGCTGGCAGAGCGGCAACTGCCTGTTCGCCTTTTTGGCGACGCTTTTTAACATGGAAAAAACGATCGTAAAACCATACGATGCCCGTCAACACGAGCAAGACAAACAGTATTAAGGCAAAATCCCAATGCATGCGCCAACCTTTAGGTGATTAATCTTCTACTTGCAGAATGGCTAAAAACGCCTCTTGTGGGATTTCTACGTTGCCCACCTGCTTCATACGTTTCTTGCCCGCTTTTTGTTTTTCGAGCAGTTTGCGCTTGCGCGAAATATCCCCACCATAGCACTTGGCCAGCACGTTTTTACGTAAAGCACGCACGTTTTCGCGGGCAATCACATCATTGCCAATGGCGGCTTGGATAGCGATTTCAAACATTTGGCGCGGGATGATTTCGCGCATTTTCATGGCCACCTCGCGGCCCCGAGTACGGGCGTTTTGGCGGTGCACGATCATGGACAAGGCATCTACCCGCTCTGCGTTGATCAGCAGATCAACCTTGACCACATCTGAGGTGCGGTACTCTAAAAACTCATAATCCATCGAGGCATACCCTCGCGAGACAGACTTGAGGCGGTCAAAGAAATCTAACACCACCTCGGCCAGCGGTATTTCAAATACCAGGCTGACCTGTTTGCCCAGATAAGTCATATTTTTCTGTATGCCTCGACGTGCATTACATAGGGTCATGACCGGACCCACGTAGTCTTGGGGCATGAGTAGACTCACCTCGACAATGGGCTCGCGCACCTCTTCGATATCACTGACCTCGGGCATTTGTGAGGGGCTATCGACGTATAACACCTCGCCATCCGTGCGCACGACCTCATAAATCACCGAAGGCGCAGTGGTGATAATATCCATATCGAATTCACGCTCGAGGCGCTCTTGCACAATTTCCATATGCAACAGCCCCAAAAAGCCACAGCGGAAACCAAAACCTAGGGCTTGGGATACCTCGGGCTCGAACATCAATGAGGCATCGTTGAGCTTGAGCTTTTCCAATGAATCACGCAGCTGATCATATTCGCTGCTTTCAACCGGATACAAACCAGCAAACACCTGAGGTTTGACCTCTTGGAACCCCGGCAAAGGCTTTTTAGCCGCCCGATTACCAGTGTGCGTAATGGTATCCCCGACTTGGGCTTGCTCGAGCTCTTTGAGACCGGTGACAACAAACCCGACCTCACCCGCGCTCAGTTGTTTGACAGGGGTTGCCTTGGGGGTAAACACCCCGATGTGATCGACCTCGTATTGGGCGCCGTTAGACATCAGCTGGATAGGATCTTTTTCAGCCAGCTTGCCATTGACGATACGCACCAGCATGATCACCCCCACATAGTTATCAAACCAAGAGTCGATGATGAGTGCCTGCAATGCATCAGCGGGGTCCCCCTGTGGGGCGGGCACCCGTTGCACAATGGTCTCGAGAATTTCATCGATACCCTGGCCGGTTTTGGCGCTGGCCTGGATGGCATCGGAAGCGTCAATACCAATGACCTCTTCGATCTCATCGCTGACCGAATAAGGATCAGCCGAAGGCAAATCAATTTTATTCAGTACAGGTATGACCTCGAGCTCTTGATCAATCGCTGTGTAGCAAGTCGCGACCGTCTGTGCCTCAACCCCTTGGGAGGCATCCACGACCAACAAAGCCCCTTCGCAAGCGGATAATGAACGGCTCACCTCATAAGAAAAGTCTACGTGCCCTGGCGTATCAATCAGATTTAAACGGTATTCATTGCCATCTTTGGCCTTGTAGGTCAGTGCCGCCGTCTGCGCTTTGATTGTAATCCCGCGTTCACGCTCAATATCCATCGAATCCAATACCTGGGTGGACATTTCACGATCTTCAAGACCGCCACATTGCTGAATAATACGGTCAGCCAAGGTGGACTTACCGTGGTCAATGTGCGCGATGATAGAGAAATTGCGGATAAACTCCATAGATTTGGTTGTCATGTAACTGAATAAAATGTTAATTCGAATATTTGCTTTATGCCCCAAACAAATCAAGGGGTTGGCAAAAAAAAGGAGGCGCATCGGGCGCCCCCTTTGGCTAGCAGTATTTTAGCTTACTTTTAGAGATTATTCAGAGGGTGTGATCAATACCCACTGGGCGTTACCGCCACGCATCACTAAAATAGCGGCCTGCTTGTCGGCGGGCAATTTTTTGACGACCTTGTCGTAGTCTTTAGCCGAGGTAATGTCCTGATCATTGATGCGCAAGATAATGTCACCGGAGGACACTCCAACGCGTGCTGCCGGCCCACTGGCAGACTCGACCACCACGCCTTCGTCAATCCCCAAATGAGCCTTGTCCTCATCGTCTAGAGTCGCCACGCTCAAACCCAAACGATCACTGGTTTGTTCTTTGGGTGCTTTGGGTGTCTTGGCTTTACCGTCACCGGTTTCCAGCTCGGCAACGGTCACGGTCAAGGTTTCACTCTTGCCCTTGCGCCAAACTTTCATTTTGGCCTTGGTACCTGGCTGGGTGGCGCCAACAATACGTGGCAGGTCGCTCATTTGCTTGACCTCTTTACCATCGAAATCAAGAATCACGTCACCGCTACGTACCCCTGCCTTGGCAGCAGGACCATCCTCTTCGACGTGGCTCACTAAAGCCCCTTTTTGGTTATCTAAACCAATGGCTTTAGCAACCTCATCATCAACGTTAGTGATTTGAACCCCAATACGACCACGGGTGACTTTGCCGTGCTCTTTGAGCTGCTCTACCACATCCATGGCCTCATCGATGGGGATGGCCAAGGAAATCCCCATAAAGCCACCGCTGCGGGAAACAATTTGGGCGTTCACCCCGACGACCTCGCCTTGAGTATTGAGTAGCGGCCCCCCTGAGTTGCCAGGGTTAACAGCCACGTCGGTCTGGATAAAGGGCAGGTAATCACCAGTATCTCGGTTAATCGCACTGACCACCCCGACAGTGACGGTGGCATCTAGGCCGAAAGGCGAACCAATCGCTAGAACCCACTCACCCTTTTTGAGGTCATTGGAATTTCCAATGGTCAATGGTTTGAGATCTTTGGCATCGATTTTAATCAGTGCCACATCCGTCCGCTCGTCCGTACCGATCACCTCGGCAGTGTACTCTTCACCATCGACGAAAGTGACATAAATATCCTCGGCATCTGCAACCACGTGATTGTTGGTCAGGATATAGCCATCATCGGAAATCACAAAACCAGAACCCACCCCCCGTGGGACTACCTGCTCTTCGGGCTCTTGGCGAGGTTGCCGCGGCCCCCGATCAGGCATCGCATCAGGGCCAAAAAACCAACGGAAGAAATCATAGGGATCCCCATCAAATCCATGCCCTGAACGTACAGGTACAGACTCAGTAGTGCGTATATTAACGACTGAGCTTTCTGTTTCTTGGACAATCTGGGTAAAGTCGGGCAGATTTTCAATACGCCCCTGCGCCGCGAGATTGTAGCTATATAACAAACCCAGACTTAAAAATAATAGTGCCCAAAAATGGACCCATGACCGGTTGTTATCTTTGGTTTGACGCATGCTATGTTGCATAAAGCACTCCTATGACGCGAATTAATTATTGCTGGTTAAGGGCACAAACTGCGTTTGCTGACCTAAATGCTGCAAAGTTTCCAACGGTACCTCGCCCGTCAATGTGAGCCAGTTTTCACCTATTTGGGTGCGGTGTAAGAACACCCCACCCATTTTTTTCCCCTCCTCGGCTTGCAAGCGCTGCCCTTGCCCGCTGACTGGCTCTATAAAGACTGAAATAGCGGCCAAGCCATCTGACAATAACATCTGGGCAACTTGACGCGTCTGTGGCATAGAACGCACCACCTGCTTGATAGGTTCAAAGCCAGCCGGATAAGGAATACGCCAGCCTTGGCTGCTAAGGTCAATCTCGTGCATATCTGCACTGATGGTACGCCATTCTTGGATGTCCCAAGGAGACTCTAGGCGTGAGGAGTCCACCTGTGCTCCTATGTCCACACTAGCAAAAGCCACCTGCAAAACCAATTGTCCCTGTTCATCTAGTGTTTGCATCTGTAACAAAAGTGAGGTTTCTTTATCGATACAGAGCTGATAACCAAAGCGGGCGTCATCAATGGGTGTTAACTGATACATCTGACACTCGCGTCCCGCGACCCGAGCAGATTGTTCTAGCGCCGTCATCTGGTAGGACTGCGAAACATCGATTTCCTCGCTATGTAGCAACCCTGGAAACCGGTCTGTGCGAGAGGGCTCTTGGATGACAATTTCCTCATTGGGAAGCAGGCATTGCGTGATTTCATTTTCGCGTAAAAATTCGCGCTCAACCCCATCGAGCAATACCAATCGCTCGCGCTCACCTTTGCCATCCACAATATGGACCAAATACATGGACTGGGTTTCTTTCCCGTTGTTATGAGTAATTATGCCAGCATAATCTTCTGTTTGAGCAGACTGCTGAACATTTTTTAATAATTTCGTCATCTCGTCGGCACCCAAAGGTGATGCCTGAGACGCCCCCATCAACAGCACCGCTGCTGAGAGCACGCCGGCCATCCCCAGCAGACGAGAAAATAATGTGCCAACTGTCATCATCGTATTTAACCTATCGAACGCCATCAGTAAAAGAGGCATATCGTGCAGGCGCCACCCCCGCCAGCGACTGATGCGCATCAAGATAATCGCTCCAAGGGAGTTCATCTTCGGCCTGCACTAATATCGGCGCCTCGGCAGGGCCTGACGAATCATGAGCACTCATCCCAAACCAGACCCCGACTGCCAATACTAGGGCCGCTGCCACTGCCATTCCCGACCAGCGACGGCGTGCACCTTTGCGTACCCGCCCAGGCGCGACCACAGTGGGTGCCTCATCAATGGCCTTGGACACCCGTGCGTAAAAGCGCTCGGAGGGTTTGATGGCCAGCTCTTGGCTACGCATCACATCACCAATCAGATGATAGGTATCCCACAATTGACGACCATAAGGGCTGTCGAGCTCTTCTGGGCGAATGGGTGCCTCGCCATCAACCCAAGTAGAAACGCTTTCTTCCCAATGGACTGATGTCACCGTAACTCTTTTTTCGACAGACTTGTTTTGCATTGACGACTCCTGATCTGTTGGCCCAGCTGGTGTCAACAAAGGGGGCCTGGCTTGATTCATAGCTCGCCCCCTTCGCGCAGGGTGCGCAAGGCATTTGCCACCGCCTCGCGCGCTCTGAATATACGCGAGCGCACCGTGCCAATGGGACAGCCCATGGCTTGGGAAATTTCTTCATAAGTCATGCCCTCGACCTCGCGAAGCTCGAGTGCCGTGCGTAATTCATCAGGCAATTGTGTAAGTGTGTCCTGAATGGCCTTGGCGACTTGCTTACTAAACAATACAGAATCGGGGGTACTTATGTCTGTTAGGTTCTCTACTTGGTCAAAAGTTTCCCCATCTTCATTTTCAAAGGGTTCTACCGTCCGCGGTTGTCGGTATTGTCTGGCCTGCCAATTGCGCGCGGTATTAATGGCAATGCGATAAAGCCAAGTATAAAAAGCACTATCACCCCGAAACTGATTGATGGCGCGATAGGCCTTGATGAAAGTTTCCTGGGCTAAATCCTCGAGCTCGTCCACATCACGAACCATACGCGCCAGCAACCGCATAATGCGGCGCTGGTACTTGAGCACTAGTAGATCGAAGGCTCTTTTGTCCCCTTTTTGCGCCCGCGCAACCAAATCGGTATCCACATCGTTGCTTTTCATCGTTTATCCCTCAGTGATTGCGCATTACTTGGGGCGACCATGCCCCCGTACGCAACAGTCGCACCAAGGTGCGCCACTGCTCTGCGGTATGGTGATGCCGCCAACACACCACCCAGCGCTGTATGTCGTCAGTATCAGCCCCTGTATCCAGCAGCACTGTACAAAAATACGGGCTGCACCACATACGGCGCGGCTGTACTGACCCCACGTAACCCGACAAAAGCCAATCAGAACCATGGCAAAGGCTCAGGGTGTGCCTTGATGGGGGACCATTAAAAAATAATTTTAGGAAAAGTAGGCTGCCGCCAATCCCAACCAGTGCTGCCCAGAGCAACCCATACTGCCCGAGCCAAACAGCAAGAAAAAGGAACAGGCACAACCAAAGTAAAAAACCCAACCAGCCGGTATGCCCGATGGGGTACACCTGCCAATGTTGGGTTTTTTGGGTCATCGCTAAAACGAGCGCGCTTTATTCGACACGCCCTATCGCCAACGTACCATTGGTACCACCAAAACCAAATGAGTTGGTCAAAGCGTAGTTGATGGGCATCTCGCGTGCTTCGTTAGCACAATAATCCAAATCGCACTCGGGATCTTGGTTGAAAATATTAATTGTAGGAGGTGCGATTTGCTCATGCACCGCTAATGTCGTAAAGACGGCCTCTACCCCACCAGCAGCACCCAACAAATGGCCTGTCATGGACTTGGTAGAGCTCACAACGACATCATTGGCATGATCGCCAAATGCAAGTTTGATGGATTTGGTCTCGTTGATATCCCCTAAAGGGGTCGACGTCCCGTGCGCGTTGATGTAATTCACCTGATCGGGGTTGAGCTGAGCATCACGCAAGGTGTTGACCATCCCGCGGCGCGGGCCATCGCTGTCGGGCATGGTAATGTGGTGAGCGTCTGAACTCATGCCATAGCCCACTAACTCGCCATAGATGCGTGCACCTCGTTTTTTAGCGTGTTCGTACTCTTCGAGCACGAGCACCCCGGCCCCCTCGCCCTGCACAAAACCATCGCGGTCAATATCCCAAGGCCGCGAAGCGGTTTCTGGGTCATCATTGCGCGTGGACAGAGCACGCATGGCGGCAAAGCCACCAATACCCAATGGCGACACCGTCGCCTCGGCCCCACCGGCAATCATGACGTCAGCATCGCCGTACTTAATTAACCGAGCGGCATCCCCAATGGAATGCAACCCCGTCGTACACGCTGATACCACCGCATAGCTGGGCCCTTTTAGGCCTAGGTGAATAGAGAGCTGACCTGAGACCAAATTAATTAACGAACCCGGCACAAAGAATGGCGAAATGCGGCGCGGCCCACGATTTAAATAATCCGTCTGGGCAAGTTCGATACGCGGCAAGCCACCAATACCTGAACCCACAATCACCCCAATGCGTTCGGCATTTTCTGCATTAACCTCGAGGCCGGAATCGCGCCACGCCTGCAGGCCAGCTGCCAAACCATAGTGGATGAAAGTGTCAAGCTGCTTGGCTTCTTTGGCGGTGATATAGTCCGTCACATCGAAGCCCTTAACCTCACCCGCTATGTGAACACTGAGTGCGGAGGGATCAAAACGGGTGATCTTGCCGATGCCAGAGCGCCCATTGGTAATGTTATCCCAAGCGGTTTTGACATCATTGCCCACAGGCGAAACAATGCCCAAACCTGTAATCACGACACGTCGTTTCACGGATGACTCCTAAAAACACAAAAAAAGCGGTTGCTCGAACGACAGGCACCTGACATCCGCATGAAGGCTAATCCATCATAGCTGCAGAAATCCATCGCGAGAAACCGCCGCACGTATCGGGGCGGTATGTGCTGCCCCATCCAGTTGGCTACTGCTTGCTGTTAGCGTTAATGTAGTCAACTGCTTGCTGAACGGTCGTGATCTTTTCAGCCTCTTCGTCAGGTATTTCTGTTTCGAATTCGTCTTCGAGCGCCATCACGAGCTCGACCATGTCGAGCGAGTCGGCACCGAGGTCGTCAAGAAAAGAAGACTCATTTTTGATCTCGGCCTCGTTTACGCCAAGTTGCTCTGCGACAATCTTCTTGACGCGCTGTTCGATGCTTTCCATGCAAATTCTCCAAGTCGGGGAACTGAATCCCAATTAATCCCTAAAAATTAATAAGCTAAACAAACTAAAAGACCCGAATGAATGCACTAGGGAACTCTTGACGTGCCAAGCACGGTAAAAGCCCCGTTGTCCATCGATGCCGTTATTTGTTTGCAATGCCTGGGATTATCGAACCCATATGGGTAACAGTCGGATAACACCAAGGCCCGCTAAAACAATCAAACGGTCGGGTCATATAATTTAAATCGAGGTAATTTTACCCCTACCTGCAAATTAAACCAAACCCTACATGTACATGCCGCCATTGACATGAATGGTCGTACCTGTTATGTAGGATGCCATTGGACTGGCCAGAAAACTGACTGCATGTGCAATCTCATCGGCCTCACCAAAGCGGCCCAAAGGCACCTGATCGAGCAAGGCCTTGGCCTGATTTTCTGGAATGGCCCGAGTCATATCGGTGTCGATAAAGCCAGGGGCCACACAGTTAACTGTGATGTTGCGACGTCCTAATTCACGTGCCAGAGAGCGTGTCATCCCTGCCACACCTGCCTTGGCCGCCGCGTAGTTAGCTTGACCTGCGTTGCCACTATAGCCTACCACAGAGCTAATGTTGATTATACGCCCGCCGCGTGCTTTCATCATAGGGCGAATCACTCCGCGGCATAAACGAAATACCGCACGTAAGTTGGTGGCCAACACCGCATCAAAATCGTCATCGCTCAGACGCATGGCCAAATTATCGCGGGTAATGCCAGCATTATTAACTAAAATATGTGGTCCACCTTCTTTGGCCAGCTCAGCCAAAAGTGCATCGCAAGCGGCATCATCATTGACATCCAAACAGACCCCTCGGCCCCCTAAAGGCGCTAGGGCGTCTTGTATGCGTGCTGCCCCTTCGTCTGAGGTTGCCGTTCCGATCACGGTGGCCCCCTCGGCTTGGAGCTGAGCGGCAACGGCCTGGCCAATACCGCGAGTAGCACCGGTCACCAGGGCGATTTTATTTTCCAATGGTTTTGACATAATTATGCCTTTAACTCTTCTAAGACGGCTTGCATCGAATCAGGATCGCTAAAGGACAATGCTTTTAGATTGCGATCAATACGACGCACCAGACCACTGAGCACACGCCCAGGGCCGCATTCTACAATATGAGTCACCCCATGCGCCTGCATGGCCTCTATCGTTTCCACCCAACGCACAGGATGCCATGCTTGGCGTACCAATGCGTCTTTGATTTCGTTGGGCTCGGTAGGCGTGTCGACGTCTACGTTGTTAATCACGGTCACCTGTGGGCGCTGCAATAGAATATCTACCAGCGCGGTTTGCAACACCTGAGCGGCTGGCTCTAACAAGCGGGAATGAAAAGGGGCTGAAACAGGCAATACCATGGCGCGACGCGCCCCCTCTTGTTTGGCAAGCGCACAGGCTTGCTCAACGGCCTCGCGATGCCCAGCAATCACGACCTGTCCAGGCGCATTGTAATTGACCGCCTCGACGATTTGGGTGTCATTACTGCTCTGGGCGCATACGGATTGAATGCGCTCATCGTCCAAACCAATGACGGCTGCCATGGCCCCCTGGCCTACCGGCACGGCCTCTTGCATCGCGGTCGCGCGGATGCGCACCAGACGTAATGCATCGGGCAATGTAAGCGCCCCCGCCGCGGTGAGTGCTGAGTACTCACCCAGACTGTGCCCAGCCATTATCTCAGGCCGCATCCCGCCGGCTTGGATCCATTGACGATACATCAGCACCGCACTCAACAACATGGCAGGCTGCGTATTGACCGTCAAATTGAGTGCATCAGCAGGCCCAGATGCAATGATTTCACTGAGGTCCTCACCCAAAGCGGCATTGGCCTCATTCAATAAATCAGTAACTCCCGGCTGCTCGAGCCAAGCATCCAACATACCTACTGACTGAGAACCTTGGCCTGGAAAAACAAAGGCTAGTTTCATTTTTTATTACCCTTTTCCCGTTATCTATTTGCCCTTATGGGGCGCTGCTGATTAAATGGATTAAACAGATCCTTTAGTGGGCGCAGCATACTCAGGCAGTGCTATAAACGCACCAATACCGAACCCCATGTAAACCCACCCCCCACGCCTTGCAGCATGGCTAGCTGGCCAGGCTGTATCCGACCATCAGCAACCGCCGCATGTAGCGCTAAAGGCACACTGGCTGCCGACGTATTCGCATGCTGATCCACCGTCACCACGACGCGCTCGGCGGGTATATGTAGCTTGCGCGCAATAAAGTTAATAATGCGCAAATTGGCTTGGTGGGGGATCAGCCAATCAACCTCGTCTAGATCAACCCCAGCCTGCTTGCATACCGACTGGGCCGAGCGTGACAGCGCATTGACTGCAAATTTAAAGACGGCCTGCCCATCCATACGCAAAAACGGATCGCCGTGGACCTCGCCATAGGCCACGCCACCGCGGGCATACAAAATCCCCTCTTGTTTGCCATCAGCATGAAGCTCGGTGGCCAGAATGCCTGGCGCATCACTGGCCTCTAAAACCACTGCCCCGGCTCCGTCCCCGAACAAAACGCAAGTCGAACGATCCGTCCAATCAAGAATACTGGAAAAAACCTCTGAACCAATCACCAACACGCGCCGCGCCTGCCCTGAACGAATAAAGGCATTGGCCGTACTCATGGCATAAATAAAGCCGCTGCAGACTGCTTGAACATCAAAGGCAGCAGCCCGAACGGCTTGAATATTTTTTTGTACCAAACATGCGGTACTGGGAAAAATCACATCAGGGGTCGATGTCGCCACAATGATGAGATCTAGGGAATCAGCACTCACACCGGCGCGTTCTAGCGCCTGAAGTGCTGCATGGGTGGCCAACTCACTACAACGCACCCCTCGATCGGCCAAATGACGTTGCCGAATCCCGGTGCGCTCAACGATCCATTGATCAGAGGTTTCTACCCCTTTCTCAGCGAGCTCGGCTGCCAACGCGTCATTAGACACCACATTGGGAGGCAAGTACGCACCCGTACCGATAATTTTGGCGAAAGGCATCATTGAACTTCCTAAAACACCTCGGAGGCTAACAAAACTGCCACTAGGACGTTGGTTCTGTCCCGGTGGGTAATGGCAGCTGCTGATCGATTTGCGCCTGCTGTAGGCTCTCTTGGATACGCTCAATGGCGCGCGTCGTGCCCTCTAAAAGGCCGTTATTAACGGCATCACGGGCGCGCTGTAAAGCATAGCCAAAGGCCAGCGCGTCGGCAGAACCGTGGCTCTTGATCACGACACCACGCAGACCTAACAATGCTGCACCGTTGTATTGTCGGTTATCGACACGCCCACCCAAACGGGTGAGCACAGGCTTGGCAACTACCCCCGCCATCATGCTGAGCATATCGCGGGTAAACTCCTCGCGGAGCATCTTGGCAACCATTTTAGCCAGGCCCTCGAGCGACTTTAACACAACATTGCCTACAAAGCCGTCGCACACCATGACATCTACTGTCCCCAGGCACAGATCATCGCCCTCGACATTGCCATAAAAATTGAGTCCGCTATTGCGTAAAAGCTCAGCAGCTTGCTTGACCACCTCATTGCCCTTGATGACCTCTTCGCCAATATTGAGCAAGCCCACCGTGGGCTGCTCGCGGCCATCAACAATCGAAGCCAGTGCTGTTCCCAACATGGCAAACTGCAGCAAATGCTCGGCGCTGCAGTCTACATTGGCCCCCAAATCGAGCATGATCGTTGCGCCGCCATTCTGGTTAGGAATGGAGGTAGCAATGGCAGGACGGCTAATGCCATCTAAGGTCTTGAGCACATAACGCGAAATAGCGACCCACGCTCCGGTATTTCCTGCTGAAATACAAGCGTCGGCCTTATCGTCCTTGACCGCCTGGGCGGCGAGCCGCATGGAAGACTTGCGCTTGCGACGCAAGGCAACCTCGACCGAATCATCCATATCCACCACCTCGTCGGTGTGGACAATGGTGAACCAATCTCTGCCAATCTGCGGCAACGCGCGCAACTGCGCCTCGATACGCGTTTGATCTCCGACCAGCAAGCAATGGGTATCGGGATGCTCTTGAGCAAACTTGACCGCGGCAGGCAATGTGACTGGCAAGCCGTGGTCGCCCCCCATGCAGTCGATGGCAATACGTATTGTTTTATTTGACATTAGTCACGTTCACGAAAAACGTCGGTAGCGCGCTTACTCGTCGAACTTGGTATTTAGGACCTTGCGGCCACGATAGACCCCATTGGGGCTGATATGGTGACGCAAATGCACCTCACCGGTGGTTTGTTCAATCGCCATAGCGGGCTTATTCAATGAATCGTGAGCCCGGCGCATACCACGGCGTGAGGGGCTAACTTTTGACTTTGGGACAGCCATGATGACTCCTTAGTAAAGTGTAATCAAATCCTTGCGGATTAGTTGTTTAAATAATCTCTGTAACTTTTACAAAACCCTGAGCGGGCAATGCTATGAATCTTTTTTTAGCTGCTTGAGTACCTTGAAAGGATTCTTCCTCTCGGTATGCTCGGTCGTGTCCTCGCCATCCGCAAAAAACTCGCTGGGCAAATTGGGGCACTCATCGTGCACAGGCACGTAGGGCAGGCTAAGTATAAGCTCGTCTTCTAATAACTCAAAACCGTCAAACTTGCGAGCGATCAAAATGCGCTCTAATGCCTCGGGATCATCTTCACCGATAGCTAGCTCGCTCTCGTGCTCGACCAATAAAAAGGTGTTTTCAGACTGTACGGGAAAAGCAAAATCCTCAAGACAGCGTTGGCACTCTAAGCGCACCACTCCATCTAAACGCACATGCAACAATCGATGACCTGCCGCATCGGTTTCACCCCAAAGCTGCCAGTCAATCATTTGCGTCTCGTCTTGCTCGGGCAAACCCTCGGTGGCCCGCTCAAATAGTGTAGCAGAGCACTGAGACGAAAGCTTTTGTCCGTGTTCTGTAAAAGCCAAAGTATCCAGAGAGCGTAGCTTGGAAAGCATCATTCCCCCTCCGGCACTTCCGTTGATAAAGAAAACATAAAATAATACCCTGTACTGAGTTATACAGTCAAATTTAAACCCACCCATGGAAAACAAGAATGAAACTGATACTTGCCTCGGGGTCTCGTTATAGACAAATGATGTTGCAACGTTTGGGGCTGCCCTTTGAGGTACAGCCTGCCAATATTGATGAGCGGCCACACACAGGAGAAACCCCTGATGCATTAGCCCAACGGTTAGCCCATGCCAAAGCAGCGCATGTGGCAGAAAAACATCCTGACGCACTGGTGATTGGCTCGGACCAGGTGGCAGCCCTAGGCGATTTAATCCTAGGCAAACCCGGCCATCATGCGGCGGCAGTGGCACAGCTCAGACAGATGAGCGGTCAAACCGTCTATTTTCATACAGCTTTGTGCGTGCATCACCAACACACATGCCAAGAGCGCCTAGTCCAGATAAAATGTCAGTTTCGCTCATTAGAGGATACCGAGATTGACTACTACCTAACCACCGAGCAACCCTATGATACCGCGGGCAGCGCTAAAGCAGAAAGCCTGGGCATCACTTTGCTAGAGTCTATGCATTCTGATGATCCAACGGCCATTATCGGTCTACCCCTCATTGCTTTAACCGATCTGCTGCGTCATTTCGGCGTTAATCCCTTGCGGCCCACCCCTTTTGCTTAAGGCCTTTAGACTCATTTTTTATTTACTGTCATGCCTCAGTCCTCTCCTACTCCGAACTATGCCGCCGCCTTACACCTGATACCCGTCAGTTTAGGTGAGTCAGACCTCTCTTTATGGCTGCCTGAGCAGGTACAACACATCGCCCGTGGGCTGACGGTGTATATTGCAGAAAACGCCAAATCAGCGCGCGCTTTTTTACAACAAATCGAGCCCTTGGTCCCAATTCGCGATATCACTATTTTTACTTTGGATAAAAAAGGTACCCCCGCAGCTGAAATCACCCAATGGCTCAGTCATCCCCAAGCGCTGCAACAGGGCATCGGTCTAGTCTCTGAGGCAGGCTGCCCTGCGGTGGCCGACCCCGGCGCAGCAGTGGTTGCCCAAGCCCATGCACTGGGCATCCCGGTCTACCCCCACGTTGGGCCCTCATCGTTGCTCTTGGCCCTGATGGGTAGCGGGCTCAACGGCCAACGCTTTAGCTTCCAAGGCTACCTACCCATCCAGACCCAAGATCGTCGACAGACGTTGCAATCACTCGAGCAGCGATCGGCACGCGAGCAGTGCACCCAGCTTTTTATAGAGACACCCTATCGCAACCACGCCCTGTTTGACGACCTGTGCCAAACGCTGCGGCCCGACACCCAGCTATGCATTGCCCGCGCACTGACAACAGCATCCCAATGGATACGGACAAACAGCATTGCGCAGTGGCGGGCGCGACCGGCTCCTGACTTAGATAAGCAGCCCACCTTGTTTTTATTTTTAGCGGCGCCCACACATCACTCAGCCCCTAAGGCACGCCCTGCAAACAAAAACTCACGTCCTCGCGGTCGGCGCCGCCGCCCTTCACCCTAAACCCACACAGAATCAAGGACCTGAACATGCTTCACACCCTTTACGCTTTCTTTGTGCCCCGTACAAATGATGCCGCGGCATGGTCCGACGCACCCAATCCCTCTCAATCTGCTCGGCGTCCCACACTGCGGCTATGGTTCATGCTGGCCTTTACCGCCATTTTGACCGCCTGCGGCAGCGTGCCCAAGGACGGTTTCGTCATTGATGACTCCTTGACGGCCCAAGGCAAAAACAGCCGCGTACGTCATATTGTTTTGCACTACACCGTGTCTGACACGCCGCGTTCGATAAAAATACTCACCGAGCAAAATGTCAGCAGCCATTACCTCATTACTGACGAGCATCCTCCTACGGTCTACCAGTTGGTCGACGAAAATGAACGCGCCTGGCATGCTGGGGTCAGCCAGTGGTACGAGCATACGGATTTAAACACCAGCTCAGTGGGCATAGAAATCGTGAACCCCGGCCACTTGGATGACGGCCGCTGGGTCCCGTTTAGCGCAGAGCAAATAGAAATCGTCAAAAAATTGGTGCGCGACATTGCCGAGCGCCACCGGGTCACCCCAGCCAATATTGTGGGCCACAGTGACGTCGCCCCGACCAGAAAAATGGATCCCGGCCCACTATTTCCGTGGAAGGAATTGGCGGATGAAGGCTTGGGCCGCTGGTACAACGAGCAACTGGCCGCCCGTTATACCGCGGAATTTCAACGCGATGCGTTGCCTACAGTGGGCACTGTCCAAGAGTGGCTCAAACACATTGGTTACGCAGTACCTCAGCATGGTCAATTTGATGAGGACACGAAAAAGGTCGTTAGGGCCTTTCAAATGCATTATCGGCCCAGCCGGCACGATGGCATGATTGATGCTGAGACTGTTGGCATCCTCAAAGCCCTGGTATCACCAGAGGCCAAAAACTAGCACAAACGCTGCCCAATCCACTGATGCATTTGCGCCACATCATGCACAATCTCTACGGGCTCAGACTGCTGTAATGTCCGCAAATCATGAGCCCCGTAGGTCACTGCTAAACCGTCCAAGCCCGCATTGCGTGCCATATCGATATCGTGTGTGGTGTCGCCGACCATCAATGCCTCGTCAGGAGCGATATCGAGCTCCCACAATAATTCATGCAGCATTTGTGGGTCGGGCTTGCTCTTTGTCTCATCAGCACAACGTGTGGCATTAAAAATAGGCCCCAAACCAGTGGCCTGCAACGCCCTGTCCAGACCCAAGCGTTTTTTCCCCGTGGCCACACTCAATAAAATACGCTGCTGCTTGAGCTCATTTAAAAGCTCAAGCATCCCGTCAAAAAGCTTTAAATTGGTATCTCTCTGAAAATAATGGTGCCGATAACGCTCTATAAACTTGGGCATCGTGTGCTCATCTAGCTGCGGCAAAATACGATACAACCCGGTTTCCAAAGACAACCCAATAATCCAACTCGCCTCTTCGCGTGAGGGTACCGGTAAACCCAAATCCTGACTGGCCAACTGTATGGAATGTGTAATGGAATAGGTAGAATCCATCACCGTGCCATCCCAATCAAAAATGACCGCTTTATACTTCCTCATGGTAACTCCGAAATAAATGCATTAATCCTTTAGACGCTCGAGCAGCGCTTGGCAGTCAGGCGGCAACGGGGCCTGAATATCGACCCAGTCGCCGGTCACAGGATGTTCAAAAGCCAAACGACCAGCATGTAAAAACATCCCTTTAAAGCCTAACTCATGGCGCGCCTGATGCAGCTGTGCATCATGACTGTACTTGTCATCACCCACAATAGGGTATCCCTCATTGGCCAAATGCACGCGGATCTGGTGCGTACGCCCCGTGCGTAAATCAGCCTCGACCAAACTATATGCCCCATAGCGGGCCTGCAAATTAATCACCGTATGCGCCTGACGCCCCTGCCTATCCACACGTACACGGCGCTCACCACTCGGCGTCAGCCAACGCTGCAAGGGGGCCCGCAAATGCTGTCGGTCATTGACCCAATCACCATGCACCAGAGCAAGATACTCTTTGGTGATGCGGTCCTCGCGAAACAATTCATGCAAGGCCACTAAACCGCGTCGGCGACGTGCCACCAACAACAGCCCAGACGTATCCCTATCCAAACGATGGACTAATTCTAAAAAAGGCGCCTCGGGCCGTGCTGCCCGCAATTGCTCGATCACCCCAAAGGACACCCCACTGCCCCCATGGACCGCAACCCCAGCAGGTTTATTAATCGCTAAAAAGTAGGCATCTTGGTAGACCACATCAAAGTTCCCCGGAGGAACTTGCGCAGCGGACTCATTGGATGGGCGTTTCATTGGGGGGATACGCAATTCATCCCCGGCCTGCAAACGGTAGTCGTTGCGCACGCGGCCGCGGTTTACACGCACCTGCCCGCTACGAATGGCTCTATAGATAAAACTCTTGGGAACCCCTTTGCATTCACGGAATAAGAAATTATCCAAACGCTGTCCCGCTCTTTCAGGTAGAATCTTAAGTAAACGTACTTGAGAAAACGATTGTTCAGTCATTAATTGTTTGCTCATATGTAAAAGAGGCATATAATCGCCTCAGCCTATGGAAACTGTGGCACCGCTAGACGTAGAGATGCATTATTCACGTCTCCGTCGGCTGGTAAAGGTATCTATTGTAATACCGACACACATTTTTTCGGGTCATAAGGTCTGCCCTCGGCAGAGCAGTTTATTGGTAACTATACAACGATCCCAATAAACTCTGCCCGCCACGCGCGGCACTGAGATACTGCAAAGTTGTCGCTTTAGAAATTTATTGGCAGGCGCGTTATCCACGCGTCTGTTTATTGTTTTGGAATTATTGGTTCTTAATACTGGTGTGTAGCTTTATTGTTCAACGTAATGAAATTCAAAGGCTCTTTTTTACACCCCATTGGTGTACATACACACCTGTTTTACTTCTAAATAGTAAAAGGTTGATGACAACCCAATAAGCCACTGCAGAAACAGTGCTCAAAAACCGAGTGACCCGTAGTCACGCCGCATCGCGGCACAAAGACTTCGGAGAATGACACTCATGAAACGTATGTTGTTTAATGCAACGCACCAAGAGGAATTACGCGTTGCAATAGTAGATGGTCAAAAACTCATTGACCTGGACATTGAAACCGCCGGTCGCGAACAGCGCAAAGGCAACATTTACAAAGGGGTAATTACCCGCATCGAGCCCGGCCTAGAGGCTTGCTTTGTGGACTATGGCGAAGAGCGCCACGGCTTTTTACCTTTTAAAGAGGTCGCCCGCAGCTACTTTAAAAACGGCGTCGACTACCGTCGCGCCCGCATCCAAGACGCCCTCACCGAGGGCCAAGAGCTGATCATCCAGGTCGAAAAAGAAGAACGCGGCAACAAGGGGGCTGCACTCACTACTTTTATTTCGCTGGCTGGGCGCTATTTGGTATTGATGCCCAATAACCCCCGCGGCGGCGGTGTCTCCCGTCGCGTCGAGGGCGAAGAGCGCCAAGAGCTACGCGAGGCCATGTCCCAGCTCAACCTGCCCGACGGCATGAGTTTGATTGCTCGTACTGCCGGCATCGGTCGCAGCACCGAAGAGCTGCAGTGGGATCTCAACTATCTCTTACAGCTCTGGACAGCCATTGACAAGGCCGCGCACGAAAACCCAGCACCGGTCCTGATCTATCTCGAATCTAGCTTGGTCATTCGCGCTATCCGAGATTATTTCTCTCAGGAAATAGGCGAAATTCTCATTGATACTGATGATATCTATGAGCAAGCCACTGCGTTCATGAACGTCGTCATGCCGGATAATGCCGACCGCGTCAAAATGTACCGCGACGACATCCCGCTATTTTCGCGTTTCCAAATCGAAAACCAGATTGAAACAGCCTATGCGCGCACAGTGCAGCTGCCCTCTGGTGGATCCATTGTCGTCGACCATACCGAGGCCCTGGTTGCCATCGACGTCAACTCAGCGCGGGCCACACGGGGCGCAGATATCGAGGAAACCGCCCTGCGCACCAACCTAGAGGCTGCCGAAGAGGCGGCGCGCCAACTGCGTTTACGTGACTTGGGTGGATTGATTGTTATCGATTTCATCGATATGGAAGACAATCGCAACCAAAGAGCCATCGAGCAATGCTTGCGCAAGGCGCTCCGAGTCGACCGCGCACGCGTGCAAATGGGGCGCATCTCGCGCTTTGGTCTGATGGAGCTGTCTCGCCAGCGTCTACGCCCGGCGCTAAACGAAGGGTCCCACATCACCTGCCCCCGTTGTACAGGCACTGGGGTGATTCGTGATTCTGAGTCCAGTGCTTTACATGTATTGCGCCTACTCCAAGAAGAGGCCATGAAAGAGGGCACCGCCGCCATTCATGCGCAGCTGCCTGTAGATGTGTCGACGTTCTTGCTCAACGAAAAGCGTCACGATCTCACCAAAATCGAATCCCAATTTAATATTACGCTCACGCTCATTCCTAGCAAAAACCTGGAAACGCCGCATCATATTATCGAGCGTTTGCGTTTTGATGATCCGCGCCTCGAAGAGCTGCAATCCAGCTATCAGCATATACAGCAGGAAGAGGAGGTCACCTCTCTGACGCCCCACCGGACGCACGAAATCAAGGCGCGCCCTGAGGCCGTGGTCAAAGGCATTACGCCTGCCCAACCCGCCCCAGGTGCCAACGGCGCCACCACAGCATCCCAAGAGGGTTTATGGCAACGTATCTTGAGCTGGTTCAAGGGCCCCGAGACCTCAGACCAGGCGCCTGAAAAGCATGCGGCCCAAGATAAGGCCAGCACAGAGCCACAAAAGCAGCGTGGCCGCAAACAGTCCGCCTCTCAGGATCAGGACGAGACGCCCAAAGCGGCCAAAAAGACCCGCCGCGGCAGTGCACGCCGAGCCGCTAAAAAGAGCGCCTCGCCAGCTGCACAAAAGGCGACTAAAGGCCCACGTCAACGCAGCCAAGACGGACAAGAGGAGCGCAGTCGCAGCGCCTCGGGATCCCGTCGTCGTCGTGGCAGCCGCCGCCGTCGCCAACAACCTGCGGACCAGCAGGCGGCACAACAAAACCAAGCGCAAAATCAGCAACAAAACCAACAGCAAGCTCAGCAGCAAGGTCAGCAACAGGCCCAATCGCAGGAACAGCAATCACCGTCCTCTCAACGTCAAGAGCCACGATCTGCAAATAACCAGCGACAGCGCCGCGATGACCGTCGTCAACGCCCTGATCGCCGTCAAAGCCGTCGCGACCAACAGGATCGCCATGCGCACTCAGAGCGTCAGCATTCACAAGCAACTCAAGAGCAGCCACAAGAGCAGCAACAGCAAGGCCAACAGACGCCCCAAAAGCACTCAGATCGAGCGCCCTCACAGCATACCGCGCAGCGTCAACAGCAGCCAGCGACCGCTCAAGACCGTGGGCAAACACATGACGAGACACGCCAACAAGAGCGGTCCAACCGTCATGAGCAGCGAGCTCAGCCTGCTTCACGCGACACTCAAACCACTACGGCGCAGCCATCGTCGGCCAGAGAGCAGCCCACCAGCCGCGACGCACAGCCCAGCAAGCCTGCCCAATCATCGCAGCAACAGACTTCGCAATCGCAGGCTTCGCAACCACAGGTGACGCAGCAACAAACTACCCAACAGCAGGCGTCGCAACAGCAAGCAACTCAACAGCAGGCACCGCAGCAGACCGCAACCAAGCCTCAGCCTGTGGAGACATCGCGTACGGTGCCCACAACTGGTCCTGCGGCTGCCGCAGCGAGCCCCAGCGAGGACAACGGGCATCGCCCCGATACGACGCTCGATTTGGACTCAGGAGAGGCCCTACCCGCTCAGGTGCCCGCCACGCAATGGACATCCCGCGCCTTTGGTGATTCCACGCAAAGCGGATTGACCCTAGTGGAAACGCGCCCTGGCGAGGTTGCCGCAGCACAATCAGCAGCGACAGCGGCCATGGCCAATGGACAGGCCAGCGAACAACGCACGGCTGCACCTCGTTGGCAGACCCCTGTCATCGTCGATGAGGGGCCACTGGTACAGGTGGAAACCCAAAATGAGCAAATGGCCCAAGAGTCTCAGGCCGCCCCTGCCACGGCCCCGGTGGTCACACAGATCTCGTCCGAAGGCACGGAGGCGATGAATGAGCCCACTGAGAGCACAGAGCTCACGGAAACCGCTGAAACCACAGAGGCGGAAACCACCCAGGTGGTTGAAGTCACTGCAGCAGAGGCGGGCTCAACATCACCCGACGCAGTGACGGAGGATGCCGCCACATTGCCCGAACCCAACGTACGGACGCCTTTGTTGGACGATGACCAACAAGAGGCACTCGAGGCGGCTGGACTGCAGTGGGTAGAGACGCGTTCGGATTATGGCTATGAAATCTTTCATATCACCTACTTCCAACGCGCCGAGACACTGGGCCGTACGATCCCTGCGCTCAAGGTTGTGCATGAAGAACGACTCGAGCAAGTCGAAACAACGCGTTCAATTGCGCATTAAACCTTAACGCTGAGCAATAAAAAAACGGTTTGAGGTTTTCCCTCAAACCGTTTTTTTTTAGGGCGCTCATTCTCGAGGGCGCCCGCCTAAATCCGAAATAAATTAAGGCGTATCTGCGGCGGATGCATCGGCATCTGGGCTGGGCGTTTCAGCACTGGGCGCCTGGACCACCACCGCATCCGCGGGCTGTTGCATCAATAACGCAATCAGCTGCCCAATCTCGGTACGCATCTGGCGTCGATCGACCACCATATCCAAGGCACCTTTTTCAAGCAGAAACTCAGCACGCTGGAACCCCTCGGGCAGTGTTTCACGAACTGTTTGCTCGATCACTCTCGGGCCAGCAAAACCAATCAAGGCATTGGGCTCAGCAATGACCACATCACCCATAAAGGCAAAGCTAGCAGATACCCCACCCATCGTGGGATCAGTCAATACACTGATAAAGGGCAGGCCTGCCTCAGATAGCTGCACCAACATAGCATTGGTCTTGGCCATCTGAAATAGAGAATACAGGCTTTCCTGCATCCGTGCCCCACCGGAGGCGGCCACACAAACAAACGCGCTGCGCGTATCAATAGCTGCCTGCACCCCCCGCACAAAACGCTCGCCTACCACCGAGCCCATCGATCCGCCCATGAACTCGAACTCAAAGCAAGCCAATACCGCGGGCATGGCACAGATACTGCCCTGAACCACGACCAGTGCCTCGCTCTCTTTGGTGCCACGTGTTGCCTGATTAATGCGATCAGTGTATTTTTTTGAGTCCCTGAATCGCAAAGGGTCCGTCGAACGTAAATTGGCACCAATTTCCTTGCGTCCCTCAGCATCGAGCAAATTATCAATCCGCTCGCGGGCCGTCAAACGCATATGGTGATCGCATTTGGGGCAAACATTTTGAGTGGCCTGCAAATCCTCTTTGTAGAGCACTGCCTCACAGGCTGGGCATTTTACCCAGAGGCCCTCAGGGACGCGCTTATTTCCAGAAGTACGACCGATCCGGGGAGGGAGTATTTTTTGGATCCAACTCATGCTGTTATCCTGTCCTTTGAAATCTTAGAGTGTGTGGTCATCCAATCACTTAATCAGTGCTTGATGCACAGTAGATAGCCATTGTGCGGCCGTATCCACAGCCAACTGCGGGTCATCCTGGGCCTGCATTGAGGCCTCCATCGTCTGGATGAGCTTGCTGCCGATCACCACAGCATCGGCATGCTCGGCAATGCGGCGCGCGCTTTCGGGGCTGCGTATCCCAAACCCCACACCGACTGGAGTATTCAGATAGCGCCGGATACGCGACAGCTGTCGGACCACATCATCAATATCAATGCTGGCAGCGCCGGTCACCCCTTTTAGGGAAACATAATATACATAACCGCGCGCTAATTGGGCTATTTTTTGTATCCGTTCATCCGTGGAGGTTGGTGCCAACAAGAAAATCGGATCAATGGCCTGCGCCATCAAGGCCTGTGCAAACTCCTCGGCCTCTTCGGGGGGATAATCTACCGTCAACACCCCATCGACCCCAACCGCCGCCGCTTGATCAACGAAAGCCTGCTGGCCCATTGCCTCTATAGGGTTAGCATAGCCCATCAATACCACGGGCGTTTGCGTATCAGTTTGGCGAAACTCACGGACCATATCGAGCACCTTGTGCAAAGTCATCCCCTTGCTCAAGGCACGCTCTGCAGCTCTTTGGATCACCGGGCCATCCGCCATGGGGTCAGAAAAAGGCACCCCCAACTCGATGATGTCTGCCCCGGAATCTACCAGTGCATGCATGAGCGGTACACTGACACGGGGGTCGGGATCACCCGCCGTAACATAAGGCACCAAGGCGGCGCGGCCCGCCAACCGTTGGAAAGTGTTTTGTAATCGTTGATTGGATTGTGTTGTCATTTGATCAGTGCCCCATCTTTAAAGCTCAATGCCGCTGTACTCGGCAACCGTATGCATGTCCTTGTCACCACGCCCCGAGAGGTTGACCAGAATCACCTGATCCGAGCTCATTTGGGGGGCCACCCGCGCCGCATAAGCCAGCGCGTGCGATGATTCTAAGGCCGGCATAATTCCCTCAAGGCGACAACACTCATGAAAGGCCTCTAGTGCCTCGGCATCGGTGACGGTGTCATAACGCACCCGCCCGATTTCCTTGAGCCAGGCATGCTCGGGGCCGACGCCTGGATAATCTAAGCCCGCCGAAATGGAATGAGTGGGCTGCACCTGGCCGTCCTCGGTTTGCAGAATCAATGTGCGGTTACCATGGAGCACCCCGGCACGCCCCCGTGTAATGGAGGCCGAGTGCTCATTGGAATCGAGCCCGCGTCCAGCCGCCTCAACACCCACTAAATCGACATCCTGATGCTCGATATAGGGGTAAAAAATACCCATGGCATTGGAGCCCCCGCCAACCGAGGCCACGATCATGTTTGGCTGGCCCCCTGTTTCGGCAGGCATTTGCTCGAGACATTCGGTGCCAATCACTGACTGAAAATCGCGTACCATCGCAGGATAAGGGTGGGGACCAGCGACAGTACCAATGATGTAATAGGTATTTTCAACATTGGTCACCCAATCACGCATGGCCTCGTTGAGTGCGTCCTTTAGTGTGCGTGAACCAGAATCTACCGACACGACCTGCGCACCGAGCAATTTCATGCGGTATACATTAGAGGCCTGCCGACGGACGTCCTCAGCTCCCATATACACCACACACTCTAGGCCATAACGAGCAGCCACAGTGGCCGTTGCCACCCCGTGTTGGCCAGCCCCGGTCTCAGCGATAATACGGGTTTTGCCCATACGGCGAGCCAATAAAATCTGCCCAATGCAGTTATTGATTTTATGTGCCCCGGTGTGATTGAGATCCTCGCGCTTGAGCCAGATCTGCGCACCCCCCAGCTGCTCGGACCAACGGCGAGCAAAATAAACTGGCGAAGGACGACCCACAAAATGATTCAACTCATTTTGATACTCGGCAATAAACTCAGGATCGTGTAAATACTTTTCATACGCCTGCTGCAACTCATCGAGCGCATGAACCAATGTCTCGGCCACAAAAGATCCCCCATAGGGGCCAAAATGACCACGTGCGTCTGGATACTGATAAGAACTCAAAACACTAATCCCTTTTGGGCTAACGTCAGGCGCTACGGTATCAATCACCACAACGAATCGCGCTGACAATTAAAAAATACTACGCTAAAAAGTAAATCAACTGACTAAATCCCGCTATTTTAACAGTAAATGAGACTAACGTCGCTGTGCCTGCACACCGGGTATTTCCTCGAGTACGGTCAATAGCTTTTGGATCTCGCTGCCATTTTTCACCTCAGCCGTAAACACAATATGCGTCAATGCCCGACGGCTTTGGGTATTGACCCCCACCACATTGATGCGTAAACGGGCAAATACCTCGGTAATATCACGCAATAGATGCGCTCGTTCAGGGGCATGCACATGGATATCTACAGGATAAACACTGTCTCCGACATCCTCACCCCAAGCTACCTCAATCACACGCTCGGGCTGCTGAGCAACCAACCCCTTGAAGGAACTGCAATTGCTGCGATGTATCGACACCCCACGGCCTTTGGTAATAAACCCAGCAATTTTGTCTGGTGGCGCGGGCCGACAGCAACGCGCCAACTGGGTCAGCAGGGAATCCACCCCAACCACCAACACCCCACTACGCCCGGTGCGTGTCACACTCGAGCGACCCGCATCAGCGATATGTGGCGTTTCTGAATCAATTTCTCGAGACTGGGGTTTAAAATTTTGCTCGATGTGGCGCAGACTGTATTCATCCTTGGCCACCGCCACATACAGGTCATCGGCTTTGGCAAAACCCAGCTGCTGTGCCAGCTGTTCTAGATTGACTGCGGTACGCCCCAGTCGCTGCAGCTCTTTTTCAACCAACGCCTGCCCTTGGCTAATACGCTCTTGTAGCTCGACCGCATTAAACCAAGAACGCACCTTGGCCCGAGATCGTGCGCTGGCCAAAAACCCTAGATTAGGATTGAGCCAATCTCGTGACGGCCCGCCTGATTTGGCGGCCATCACCTCAACCGTCTGGCCTGTTTCCAAGCGAGTGCTCAGCGGGACCATCTGCCCATCCACGCGTGCGCCACGGCAGCGATGCCCCAAATCAGTATGTAACGAATAGGCAAAATCAATAGGAGTCGCCCCCTCGGGTAATTCGATGACCCGCGCCTGTGGTGTCAACACATAAATACGCTCGGGGCGCTTTTGCGCCGGCGCTGTGTGTGAGGTCGTGTCTTTTTGTCCGGGCACCCCTTTGGGATCTGAGCTATCCCAAGCCAGCAGCTGACGCATCCAAGCTATTTTCTGCTCGTCATCACTCGCTGCCACCTCGCCCCCGCGGGGCCCAGCCTCTTTGTAGCGCCAGTGCGCCGCCATGCCATACTCGGCAAAGTGGTGCATCTCGCGCGTGCGTATTTGCACCTCGAAACTACGTCCTTGCTCATCTGCCACAACGGTATGCAAAGAGCGATAGCCATTGGGTTTAGGGCGCGAAATATAATCATCAAACTCATCTGGCAGCGGGGTCCACATCGCATGGATCAATGCCAAACTGGTGTAGCAGCTGCGCTCATCATCCACGATCACCCGCAAGGCACGCAGATCATACAGCTGATTAAAATCCAGCTGTTTATTGCGCATTTTGTTCCAAATGCTGTAGATATGCTTGGGGCGCCCGGTCACCTGCGCATCAATACCGGCACGCCGCAAAGCGGTGGATAACTTATCCACCACCTGTTTGATAAAGCCCTCGCGCTCAACGCGCCGCTCTTCGAGCTTGCGCGCAATATCTTTGTAGGTGTCGGGCTCTAAAAATCGAAAAGCCAGATCCTCCATTTCCCATTTGATTTGCCAAATCCCCAAACGATTGGCCAGCGGGGTATAGAGCTCCATGGTTTCACGGGCAAAATCCAATGGACAAGGCTGCTTGCTCTGGGCAAACCAGCGCAAAGACTGTAAACGCGAGGCCAAGCGAATCAAAACAATCCGCAAATCAACCGCCATGGCCAGCAGCATTTTTCTTTTCATCTCGCGCTGATCCGTCAACGCACGTGGGTCGTGATCCTTGGCAGTAATTTGAGCAATTCTATAGAGCGAACGCGTCCCCTGTACCAAGGTATTCACCTCGGTACCAAAAGCGGCCTGCAGCTGTTCACGTTGGGCGGCGTCGCCCGCATCTTGGGGCAAATAGGCCAACAACGCTGCCGCCTGAGTCGGGACATCGGCACCCAGCTGCTGCAAAATTGGAATCATGGCGGCGCAATGCTTGTCGATGCGCTCACCCGTACGAACCCGAACCCCAATCAACCAGGGTTCAACATAGTGTACGGCCTGCGCAAATAACTCGCGTTGTGACTCGGGTTGATGCGCACTCACCTCTTTTAACCACTGAGCGGTAAAAGGAGTGTCCTGATCATCCCGCGTTGGTGTTGAAGTGGAAATGGTGGGTGACATATTCAATCATCTATGGTGTATTAGTGATATACAAATGTTGGATGAATGCTTTCATTGTAGTGAGCCTGTTTTATTCTGGGGGCAATAGCTTATGACCAAACAGACTTTGCAAATTATCTGGCACTCACGCACAGGGGCGAGTCAACAACTGGCCAGTGCTGCCCAACGAGGGGCCCAGGACGCGTTGACCGCCCTCGAGGTCACTGAGACCCACCAGGTACGCAGCACCGTGGCGACTGCCGTCAGTTTAAAACAATTATTACACGCCCAAGCATTTATTTTCTGCGCCCCAGAAAATTTGGCCAGTCTGAGCGGCGAGATGAAAGCGTTTTTCGATCGCCACTATTACGCCGCCATTGAGCAACTCAACGGACGACCGTACAGCACAATCATCAGCGCGGGCAGCGATGGCCACAATGCTCTGAAACAACTACAAAAAATATGCACTGGCTGGCGTCTAGACGAGGCCTACCCCCCATATGTATGCATGCTGGGGGCCCAAACTGCCGAGCAGATCTGGGCACCCAAACAACTCAACCAAGAGCAGCTGGCCCCGGCCTACGAGCTGGGTGCCAACTTGGCGGCCCTGATTGCGCTTTGATGATCACCTTTTGATGCTCATCTTTTGATGCTCACCTTTTGAAGCTCACCTTTTGCTGGTCGCTCTTGGATGATCGCCTATGAGCGATCACCCTTTAATGGTGCTCCTTTCGCCATTGCCCTTCCATCTGAGGGCTGTGCACCCCACCACCGCTATGCGGTGTCGGCATCTGTTTCCGGTATTTGGAATACCTTGCGCAAATAAGACAAATAGGCCGGATCGTCACACATGGTCTTTTCTGGGGTATCAGAAATCTTGGCGACCGGCTGACCATTACAGCGCACCATCTTGATCACGACCTGTAACGGCGTATGCCCAAAATCATTGGTCAAATTAGTCCCAATGCCAAAGGAGACCTTGCAGCGGCCGGCAAAATAATGCGCGAGTTCAATGGCCTTGGGGATGTCTAATGCGTCAGAGAAAATCAAGGTTTTAGTACGCGAATCAACTCGGTTTTTTTCATAGTGCGCCAGCAAACGATCCCCCCATACAAAAGGATCCCCCGAATCGTGGCGGGCACCATCAAATAATTTGCAGAAGTACATATCAAAATCGCGCAGGAAAGCATCCATGCCATACACATCTGAGAGCGCAATGCCTAAATCACCACGGTATTCACGCGCCCACATCTCGAGGGCGAACACCTGCGAATCGCGCAAGCGTGGGCCCAGCGCCTGACAAGCTTGTAAATACTCATGCGCCATGGTGCCCAAAGGCAACACATCGTGTTTTTTGGCCATCCAGACATTACTGGTACCGGCGAAGTGCACCCCCATCTGATCCTTCATGGTGGCCACGACCTCATCATGCCATTTTTTGGAAAAACGACGTCGCGTCCCATACTCGGCCACGCGGAAATCAGCCAACGAGGGATCCTCGGTCACCAGCTGCATCTTGGCGCGCAGCCTGGCCCGCCCTTCTGCTAGCGGGGGATGCGGTTTTGTATTGCGAAAATACACCTCATTCACAATCGCCAGGACCGGGATTTCAAACAAAATCGTATGCAGCCACGGCCCCTCAATCTCTATATTAATGCCCCCCTGCTCACCTGGACCGATGTGAATACAACGCTCAGGCAGTTGAAATAAACGTAAAAAATCGATAAAGTCACTTTTCATGAATCTTAGACCGGCCAGGTAGGCGAGCTCATCTTCGTTAAATTTGAGCTGACATAATTCATGCACCTCTTGGCGAATCTCATCCAAATAAGGACTTAAATCTACATTGGGTGTGCGGCACTGAAAGCGATACTGCACTTGCGCAGTGGGAAAATGATGTAGGACGACCTGCATCATCGTAAATTTATACAGATCAGTGTCAAGCAAGGAGTTAATAATCATATTTTCCTGTAGGTTTAATGGTCTTATTCTTGTTTTAGATATATCTTCGCTAAAATAGCTTTTTCAAGACTATTGTATCTTTTAAAAAGTCTGTTTTTGTTTCACCCGTATCCTTTGTACGGCGATTTATTTTTCGGAGCAAGCCAATATGACACATGTCGTCACCGAAAACTGCATTAAATGTAAATACACCAGCTGCGTCGATGTCTGCCCCGTTGACTGCTTCCGTGAGGGGCCCAACTTTTTAGTTATTGACCCCGACGAATGCATTGATTGCGCAGTATGCATCCCCGAATGCCCCGCTAACGCTATTTTTGCCGAAGAAGACGTTCCTGAGGACCAGCTCCACTTCATTGACCTAAACGCCGAGCTTTCCCCCGTGTTTGGCATGATCAACCGCTCCAGTGATCCGCTGCCAGATGCCGAAGAGTGGAACGGCAAACCCGATAAACTACAGTATCTCGAGCGCTAGTATTTAATAAAATTAACCTTTTTATCGCTGTCCGCAGGCTATCGCTATAGGGCCTTGATTGTCGCCACAATGAGGCCCTGTTAGCCTTTGCACAGCCGACCAGTCATGTAGGACCTCCTTATAAACCCTATAGAAAACCTGTAGACAAATTATCCCAAGTTATATACAAGTAAATCTTACACATAACAAAAATCACGGATAACAAGACAAACAGCAACCACTACACGGACTTTCTATGCTTTATGACCTACATGAACTGCAACGCCGGTTTCTTGGCTCAGTCGCTTCATTTTCTAATACTGGGGCGCATTTTTTCTCACACCCACTGAGCCCCTTGGCCTATACCCCCGTTTCCAAGCAGTTGGCAGCGGGCTATGAGCTGTTGCACCGTTTGGGCAAAGAATACGAAAAGCCCGCCTGGGGCATCGACACCGTCGAGGTTGAGGGCACGCCCACCCCAGTGAGCATCACCACCTGTATTGAGCAGCCCTTTTGTCATTTAATTCGTTTTGAGCGCGCCCACCCCAAGGCCCAAGAGCAGCCCTCAGTGCTCATTGTCGCGCCGCTGTCGGGGCACCATGCCACCCTGTTACGCGATACGGTGCGCACGATGCTGCAAACCCACAATGTCTACGTGACTGACTGGATTGATGCGCGCATGGTTTCCCTAGGGGCAGGTGATTTTCACCTGAATGACTATGTCCGTTATATCCAGGATTTTATCCGCTATCTCGGCCCCGACATTCATATCATGGCCGTATGCCAACCCACGGTACCGGTATTAGCGGCGGTCTCTCTGCTGGCCCAAGAGGGCTATGCCCACCCCCCAAAAAGCTTGGTGCTCATGGGTGGCCCTATCGATACGCGCGAGTCCCCCACTCAGGTCAACCGACTGGCCACGACCAAATCCTATAGCTGGTTTGAAAATAACCTCATTCATCGGGTACCTGCACGCTACCCGGGTGCCGGGCGCCGGGTTTATCCAGGCTTTTTACAGCATGCTGGTTTTCTGGCGATGAACCCCGATCGACACATGCTGTCTCATTATGCGTTTTACCAACACCTCGTCAAAGGTCAGGACAATGATGCCGAGGCCCACAAACGCTTTTATGATGACTATAATGCGGTCCTAGATATGCCCGCCGAGTTTTATCTCGACACCATCCAGATCGTCTTTCAAGAGCACCTACTGCCCCGCGGTTTATGGAATATTGATGGTGAGTTTGTGGATCTGCGCGCCATCCAACACAGCGCATTACTCACCGTTGAGGGCGAGCTCGATGACATCTCTGGTCAGGGCCAGACCCACGCAGCACAGAGACTGTGCTCTGGGATTGCACCACGCAACAAACAGCCCCTGACAGTTGATGGCAGTGGTCATTATGGTATATTTTCGGGGCGCCGCTGGAGAAATATTGTTTACCCAAAAATCCGCGACTTTATTGCAGCACACGAGGCCTAAACCAGCGACTGGGTCAGCCGTGTGCTGCTACCCAAAGCACAGGCATGAGCGCTTCTACTGATAAACTGGTCCAGTCCATTAATGATGTATTACCCCAAACCCAATGCACGCGTTGTGGCTATGATGCCTGCTTGCCCTATGCCGAGGCCATTGCCACACAGGGCGAGGCCATCAATCGTTGCCCACCCGGCGGCCCCGAGGGGATAGAAAAACTCGCCCAACTCACAGGGCAGCCCGTCACTGACCTTGATCCTGAGTGCGGCAGTTTCGGGCCCGTATTGGTCGCTGTGATTGATGAGGCCCACTGCATAGGCTGCACCTTGTGCATACAGGCCTGCCCCGTGGACGCCATCGTCGGCGCCAACAAGCTCATGCATACCATCATCCCTGATTACTGTACCGGCTGTGAGCTCTGTGTCGCCCCCTGTCCAGTAGATTGTATTGAGATGCAGCCAACCGATATCAGCTGGACCCCTGCACTGGCCCAACAGGCACGTGCGCGCTACGAGCACAGACAGGCCCGCCTCAGTGATGCGCATGGCGAGGATTTGCACACTCCTGCAGCGCGTCTATTGTCGACCAAGCCCGAGCTCACGCCATTAGCAGACTCTGATGCCCAAGAACGACAGGCGCGTATTGCAGCTGCCTTGCAGGCAGCCCGCGCACGCCGTAAAAAATAAACACCCATGATGAATGCAGAACAACGACAGGAAATGTTTGCACGCTTTCAGGCTGCAAACCCACACCCCACGACTGAACTCGAATACGACAGCGATTTTCAACTGCTGATCGCGGTGATTTTATCGGCCCAAAGCACAGATGTTGCCGTCAATCTCGCGACCCGTAAATTTTTCCCGCGCTATGGCACCCCCCAAGGCATACTCGAATTGGGTGAGGAAGGCCTGCGCGAATGCATCAAAACCATCGGTCTGTACCGAAACAAGGCCAAACATGTGATCCGGACTTGTGAAATCCTCCTTGCAGAGCATGATGGTCAAGTCCCCAATACCCGCCAAGCACTAGAGGCTTTACCTGGGGTAGGCCGCAAAACCGCCAATGTGGTCCTCAATACCGCGTTTGGTTTGCCCACCATCGCTGTGGATACCCATATTTTTAGGGTCTCTAACCGCACTGGGCTTGCCCCGGGCAAAAACGTCAACCAGGTTGAGAAAAAGCTGCTCGAGGTCATCCCTGAGCCCTACCTAAAAGACGCCCACCACTGGTTGATTTTGCATGGTCGTTACATTTGTGTGGCGCGCAGTCCTAAATGCAAAGAATGCGGCATCGCTGATCTATGCCAATTTCCGGACAAAAACCTTTAGTCCATGCCCATAGATGACTGGGGCAGCGACGGGCAGCCCCACAGAAACCCTAATAAGCTAAACCCTAATAAGCTAAACCCTAATAGATAGTTATCAGGGCGGTAGGCATAATCAAAACATATAATTAAGTCACATACATCATCCGCACACACCTCACAAAACACACCCACGGCGTTTGATTGTGATTGTTATAGGTGATGGCCATGGACTATCCAGCCCTTGAACTCATTGATTTTCACGCCTGGCAACAACAAGGCCCAGGCACCCTCATACAGGGCCTCAATGTTCGGATTGCCCAAGGTGAGACTTTTGCCTTTTTGAGCCGCAGCGCATCGGCGCGACAGCTACTGGTCGATAGCCTGATCGGTCGTCATCCGCACAAACATGGCTCGATACGCATCCTCAATAACGAAACCAGCCACCTCGACGAAGAGGCAGTCTGTCGCTATGGGATGATCCACTGTGATCCTGACCAAGGCATCGTGCCGCATTTAAACTGCCAAGAAAATCTGTTACTGCCCCCCTTGGGCCCAAATCTAATTGGCGGCGGTTTGCCTTTGCTGGAAATATTTTTGCTTTTTCCGAGGCTTAAAAAAGCGCAAAGAGCCCTGAGCAGCAGCCTGGATCCTTGTCTGCGCTTGCAGCTCAGCTGGGCACGTGCACTGCGTACCGGGGCAAATATCATGATTTTAAAAAACCTAGGGACCTATCTAATAGGCGCCAACCTAGAGCAAACGCATGCCTTGCTGATGCAGCTCAATCAACGCAACTACACCATCATTTTGATAGAAGAGGAAAACAGCGCACTGCTGGATTACATCCAAAACCAATACAGCATGGAGCAATGGGCGCAGGTGCCAACGCTGCGCTAAATGTTAGGGGTGCTCTGTGGGCATTAGGCGTCCTCTGTGGGCTCTTGGTGCCCCAGCCCCAGATAACTTTCAATCACACGTGGATCATTGGCCAACTCGTGAGCAATCCCCTGCAGCACTACCTCACCGGTCTCGAGCACGTAACCATAATCCGCGATCTGCAAGGCAGCGCGCGCATTCTGCTCGACCAACAAAATGGACACTCCCCGTGCACGCAACGCGACAATGGTCTGAAAAATCTCACTCACGATCAGTGGTGCCAGTCCTAAGCTGGGCTCATCGAGCATCAGCACCTGGGGTTGCGCCATCAATGCGCGACCCAAAGCCAGCATTTGGCGCTCCCCACCCGATAAGGTGCCCGCCAACTGCCGGCGTCGCTCATGTAAACGCGGAAACAGCTCAAAAATATCCGCCAGCGTATCTCGCCAGCCTGAAACGCGCTGGCGATAAAGACGAAATCCTCCCAGCAATAAGTTTTCTTCAACGGTCATGCTGGCAAAGAGCTCACGGCTCTCGGGCACCAAGCACAGCCCCTGCCCCACCCGTTGCTCTACCGACCAATCGCTGATGACCTGCTCACGATAAACCACCTCACCGCGGGCATGACCATTGGTCGGCAAATTACCCATCATCGCATTTAACAAGGTCGACTTGCCGGCGCCGTTTGCGCCAATCACCGTCACAATTGCCCCCTGAGGCACATGCAACTCGGGACAATCCAAAGCGGGCACAGTCCCATAATGCACATTGAGTTGACGCACTGAAATTAATGCCGGGCCCAAATCCGCCATTTGAAAATCTTGCTCGGCCTGTGTCTGATTGCTCATAGTTTTAAACCCATCAAATCCTCTATCGCTCATGCGGTCTCGACCACACCCCCCAGATAGGCCTCAAGCACATCAGGGTTTGTTTGCACGCTCTGAGGGGTACCCTCGGCCAATTTGGTCCCAAAGTTCATCACCACGATGTGATCGGTTAACCCCATTACGAACTCCATATCGTGCTCGACCAACAAAATACTCATGCCCTCACGGCTGAGCTGACGCAGCACATCTCCTAAGGCCTGTTTTTCTCGGTAGCGTAAACCAGCAGCCGGCTCATCCAGCATCAACAAAATAGGATCGCTGGCCAATGCCCGGGCGATCTCTAAAATACGCTGTTGCCCCAAGGCCAATCGACCGGCGGGCTCGTACTGCATATCGAGCAACCCGACCCGCTTGAGCTGGCGGCGCGCTTCGTGCAGCAAACGCTCTTCGACTTTACGTTCAGCGTGCACAAACGCCCGCATGACCCCTGCTGAGGCGCGCAAATACGCCCCCAAAGCGACGTTTTCCAGCACGGTCATATTGGGTGCCAACTGCACGTGCTGAAAGCTGCGACTGATACCCAAATGGGCGATTTGCCGCGCATTGAGGGTTTGGATGTCTTGACCCAAAAAGCGCACCTGCCCAGAGGTCCGCGGCAGCACCCCCGTAATGAGGTTAAAGCAAGTACTCTTGCCCGCCCCATTAGGGCCGATCAAGCCCACAATCTCGCCGGCCTTGATGCGGAAACTCAAATCATTGACAGCCACCAGCCCCCCAAACTCTTTGCGCAGCTTATTGAGCTCGAGCACAGGTGTCTCGGCAGCGGGCAAACTGCGGTGCTCTAGGCCACTGGTGGTGTCCTCATCAGCAGCCGTCAGCTCGCCCAACTGCAACGCTGAATAACGCTGCTCATTGGTCAAAGGCTTGCCCCCTAAACGTTGCCAAACGAATTCCCACCCCTGGGCTAAAAAGGACCATAAGCCCTGACTGGCATACTGCAAGATAATGATCATCAACACCCCAAACACAATCAGCTCGGCATTGACCCCATCATCTAAAAACAGAGGCAAAATATTTTGCAGCCTGTCCTTGATAATCAAAATCACACTGGAGCCCAGCACCGCCCCCCACACGCTGGAGGCCCCACCAATCACGGCCATAAAAAGATATTCAATGCCGTAATTCAAACCAAAAGGGCTGGGGCTGACCGCGCGCTGCATGTGGGCATACAACCAACCCGACACACAGGCAAGCAAAGCGGCATAAATAAACACAATCACCTTATAGCGGGCCGTATTAATGCCAAAAGACTCGGCCATGGCCCCCCGCTGGCGCAGAGCACGAATCGCCCGCCCGGGACGCGAATGCATCAGGTTGTAGGTCGCCCACATGGCCAGCAATACGGTTATCCAGATCAGATAGTAAATAGAACGCCCGCGGCCAAAAGATATGCCAAATAACTCAATCGCGGGGATGCCAGATATCCCGTCGTGTTGGCCTAAAAAGGCCAAGTTGCCAAATAAATAATAAATGGACAATGACCAAGCAATGGTCCCTAAAGGCAAATAATGCCCAGACAGGCGCATGGTCACTGCCCCGATGATAAAGGCAAAGGCAAAGGTCAACAGTAAGGCCACTAACAAGCCAGCCCAGGGAGACCAGCCCATCTGCGTACTCAACCAGGCCGTGGCATAGGCACCAATGCCCACAAAGGCAGCTTGGCCAAATGAGGTCAGCCCCGCTACCCCGGTCAAGACCACCAGACCTAGCACCACTAAACTGCTCAGACCAATGTAATTCAGCTGTGTAATCCAAAACTCGGGCATCCCTGACCACAAGGGCAGCACCGCTAAAATCAGCAACAGGGGCACAAAAATCCAACGTCTCATGAATCAGTCCTCATCATCCATGATTTGCATGCCAAAGGAACGCCACAACAACACCGGAATAATCAACGTAAATACGATGACCTCCTTGTACTGACTGGCCCAGAAAGAAGAAAACGCCTCGAGAATCCCCACAAATATGGCCCCAATGGCAGTGATGGGATAACTGGCCAACCCACCAATAATGGCCCCTACGAACCCTTTCAAACCAATCAAGAATCCAGTGTCATAGTAAATCGTAGTCACCGGCGCAATGAGCATGCCAGAAAAAGCCCCCACCGCGGCCGCCAAAAACATCGTAATGCGACCCGACATCTCTGTACTGATACCCACCAAACGCGCCCCGCGGCGATTGACCGCTGTGGCCCGCAAGGCACGACCATATAAAGTGGCGCCAAAAAACAACCACAAGGCCCCAATCAAAATGGCACAGGCCACCAGCACAAACAGGGTTTGGGCAGACCACATCATGCCCAATACATCGACCTGCCCCTTCATAAAGGCGGGCGTGCGCCACCCCTCGGCACCAAAAAACACCAGCCCCAGCCCCGTCAGAGCAAAGTGCAACGCCACCGAGGTGATGAGCAATACCAGCACACTGGCCTCTGCCAAGGGCTGATAAACTAATTTATACAGCATGGGGCCAAGCGGGATAACCACCGCCAATGAATACAACACTGACACAGCCAATGGCAGCTCTTTGCCCATCACCCATGGGCTGATCAGTATCAGCGCGACGGGCCAAGCCACCGACCAAAGCAGTGCCCATGCAATGCGCACCCCTTTACGCTCGGCAGTGTATTTAACGATGTGGTAAATGTCTTTGATCGCCACGATGACCCCTACAATCAGTAGCAGCCAAAGCGTGCCTGGCGTACGCCCATTAATAATAAAAGCTAGGGTCAGCGCGCCAAAGGTGACAAACTCCCCTTGGGGAATAAAAATAATGCGCGTGACGGCAAAAACCATCACCAAAGCCAGCCCCAACAGCGCGTAAATTGCACCATTGAGCAAGCCATCTTGTAATAAAATCAGTAATACGGTGGCATCCATGAATAATCAGATCCAAGCACGAAACAAGCAAAAAGGCGCAGTGCCAGCGCACCGCGCCTCCAGGCTACAAGGCGCTAATACGCCCATGGTCATCTCTATTTAGCTAACGCTAAACTAATAGGTAGCCAACTCAGGACGATATTTCCAAGCCTCGTCAACCACCTCAACCATGACGCGGGCCCGCTCATCCAAACCAGAGTGGTCATCAGAGCTCATGTTGAATACCCCTTGGGATGCTGCTAAATCAGAGGTGTTTTCGATGGCCTCACGCAGCGCATGACGAAACTCGGTCGTGCCCGGCTCTGCACCAGACTCTAAAGCGGCTGGGATGGCATTGGCAATGATCAAACCGGCATCCCACAAGTGCCCACCAAAAGTATTAATGGTGCCCTCGCCATATTTATCCTCGTACAAAGCCTTGTACTCAAGTGCTGACTCTTTGACCGGGTGATCATCCTCGAGCTGATCGGCCACCAATAAGGGCCCAGCTGGCAAAATCATGCCATTACAGTCCGCACCGCATACCCGCAGGACATCGCTATTTGCCGCACCGTGCGTCTGATAAATATAGCCCTCGTAACCACGGTTGACTAACTCGGACTGAGGCAATGCCACCGGAGTCCCAGAGGCGGCAATCAGTACGCCATCAGGATTGGTAGACAAGATTTTCAAAATCTGCCCGGTCACCGAAGTGTCATTGCGGTTGTAACGCTCGGAAGCCAACACCTCGATGCCTTTTTCATTGGCTGCCTTGGTCATTTCCTCTAGCCAACCATCCCCATAAGCATCATTAAAACCAATCACCGCCAAGGTCTCTACCCCTTGGGATTCCATGGTGTCTGCCAGTGCACTGGCCATCAGCTCATCGTTTTGAGGGGTCTTGTACGCCCAAATACGCGGGCCATCGACAGGCTCAACAATGCGCGCATTGGCGGCCACACTGATCATGGGGGTCTCGGTTTCCTCAGCCACATCAAGCATGGCCAACGAACCAGGCGTCGCCGAGGTGCCAATCACCACATCGACCCCGTCCTCACTGACCAGTTTGCGCATATTACGCACTGCCTGCGTGGTATCGGTCGCATCATCCAAAACGATGTACTCAACAGTCTGGCCTGCAATTTCTGTCGGCAGCAAACTGACTGTATTACGTTCGGGAATCCCCAAGGACGCGGCCGGACCTGTTGAGGATACCGTCACCCCCACCTTTATCTGTGCCTGAGCTAGTAAAGGCATGCTCAAGGCAATAGCGCCTGCTAAAAGAGTCTTTTTAAATAACCCAAAAGGCCGCATAACAGATCTCCCAGTTATTAATAACAAAATACATATACTTGCGGCCTGTATTATGCCCCACAGCGCGCTCAGCGTCTTTAGGTGCTTACCCGTGTTATGGTCTCGACTGAGTGTGATTTCGTTTACAATGCATGGTTGCCAAACATCTTTTTAGCCCGCTATGAGAAAACTGCTTTTTGATTTATTCCCGCTCATTTTATTCTTTTTGGCCTTTCGTGCCTTTGACCTCTATGTGGCCACCGGTGTTGCCATGGCAGCCGTCGTCGCGCAGATTTTATGGCTAAAACTACGGGCCCGCACCATCGAAACCACCCATTGGATCAATCTAGGGGTCATTGTCGTCTTCGGAACGGCGACCTTGGTCTTCCAAAATGACTCCTTTATCAAATGGAAACCCACCGTGTTGTACTGGCTTTTTGCAGGGATCCTTTTGTTCAGCCAGCTATTTCTAGGGCGCAACCTGATGATGAGCCTGATGGGGGGGCAGCTGACCCTGCCCGAGGCAGCCTGGAAAAAGCTTAATTACAGCTGGTCGGGCTTTTTTATTTTCTCCGGTGCCGCTAATTTATTTGTTGCCTTTTCTGGGTATTTTACAGAATCACAATGGGTAAACTTTAAAGTCTTTGGCTCTTTGGTATTGTTGATTGTTTTTGTCATTGGCCAAAGCCTCTGGCTGTCACGCTACATGAAAGACGAGCCACCCGCCTGATTTTCAGAGCGCGTTTAGGGCACTTGAGGGGTGGGATAAATTTGCATTTATTTTTTTTACTCTCACCCCCTTTATGTGTATTGTGTGCGTGTTACGATAAGCGGTTGAACGTCTCACACACATCTATTCATCTTTGTTAATCGATACAGAGTACCAACATGTCACAAGTCGTCGAGGAACGCATTCAACAGCTCAAAGATCGGTTGCAGGCCCTCTCACCGACCACCCTCGAGGTGATCGATGAATCGCACCATCATATTGGTCATGAGGGCGCCAAAGACGGCGCTAGCCATTTTCGGTTACGGATTGCTTCCGAGCAATTCTCCGGAAAAAACACCCTGGCCTGCCACCGCCTGATTTATGCCGAGGTGGGTGATCTCATCCCCTTTCCCGTGCATGCTTTGGCGATCGAAATCTTGTCTTAATTTTTTCACAAAGGATTACCATGAAACGTTTAGCTGCGCTCACCCTGGCTTGCGCTTTTGCCGCACCCATCAGCGCCGAAACCATGATGACCATCAATGGTCAAGATATTTCTCAAGCAGACTTTGACAACTTTATCGAGCTCATCATCGAACAGGGTGCGACCGACTCACCCGAGCTGCGCGAACGCGTCAAAGAAGAGCTCATCGTCCGCACTGTGGCAGTCCAAGAAGCCGAGCGTCAGGGCTTAGATAAAAACCCTGAGGTCCAACAAGAGCTCGACCTGGCCCGCCAAGGCATTTTGGTACGTGCACTGCTCGAGGACTACATCGAAGCCCACCCCATCAGCGATGAGCAGGTAGAGGCCGAATACAATAAGCTCAAAGAGCAAGGCGAGCAACAAAAGGAATACAAGGTACGCCACATCTTGGTCGAGGCTGAGGACGAGGCCAAAAAACTGTTGGCCGATATCAAAGACGGCAAGTTGAGCTTTGACGATGCCGCCAAAGAACACTCTATTGACCCTGGCAGCAAAGAAAATGGCGGTGAGTTAGGTTGGGCACCTAGCAGTAATTATGTCGCCCCCTTTGCCGAGGCAGTAGAAACTCTTGAGGTCGGCAACCTAGGTGATGCCCCCGTAGAGTCACAATTTGGTTGGCATATTATTGAGCTCCAGGACGAGCGTGCCCCTGAGTTCCCTGCCCTGGATGATGTGAAATCACAAATCACCGAGCTCCTCCGCCAAGAACAGCTCAGCGAGTTCCAAGATGAGCTTTTGGCCAAGGCCAAGGTCGAAGAGAAATAATCCCTCGACCTCTTGGCGAGACGGTCTCGCTTGATGATCTGCCCGCCTTATTCGCGGGCATCCAGTTGCGCTAATAGAGCGGCCTCATCCAGGATTTCAACCCCCAGTTTTTGGGCCTGGGTGAGTTTACTCCCCGCGCGCTCTCCAGCAACTAGGAAATCAGTTTGGCTGGACACCGACCCGGTCACTCGGGCTCCGAGTGCTTCCAGCCTTTCTTTTGCTTGGCTACGGGTCAATTCTGTCAAGGCGCCCGTCAGCACCACCGTTTTACCGGCAAAAATACTGTCTGTCGCCATGGCGTCACTGAGGCCTTCGGGTGCCTGGGGCTGCACCCCATGGTGGCGTAACTGCGCGATGATTTCGCGGTTATGCGTTTCAGCAAAAAAATGGGCAATCGATGCGGCGACCGTCGGCCCCACATCCGGGACCGTCAGCAAGGCCTCTTGGTCAGCGTCCAGCACCGCATCCAAATCTTGAAAATGCTCGGCCAAATGGCGGGCGGTCGTCTCGCCCACATGACGTATCCCTAATGCATAGATAAAACGCGCCAAGGGGGGTGTTTTGGCCCCTTGAATGGCCGTCACTACATTGTGCGCAGACTTGGGCCCCATGCGGGGATAGGTAGCCAGCTCAGTCTCAGTCAAAGTAAATAAATCGGCCAAGCTTTTCACCCGATCGCGATCGACCAACTGCTCAATGAGCTTGGTTCCCAACCCTTCGATATCTAAAGCCTTGCGACTGGCGGCGTGCTCGATGCTTTGCTTGCGTTGTGCGGCACACACCAAGCCCCCTGTACAACGCGCAATGGCCTCATCCTCAGGCCGCTCGATGGCCGAGCCACACACCGGGCAATGGGTAGGAAAAACAAATAACTCTGTGGCTTCAGGGCGCAGATCCATGATAGGCGCCACCACCTCGGGAATCACATCGCCGGCACGACGCACCACGACGGTGTCACCCACTCGAACATCTTTGCGGCGGATTTCATCCTCATTGTGCAAGGTCGCATTGGTCACCGTGACCCCACCAACCTCCACAGGCGCCAAGCGCGCCACTGGGGTGATGGCCCCGGTACGCCCTACCTGCACCTCTATAGAGAGCAATTCTGTGGTGGCCTCTTGGGCTGGGAATTTATGCGCCACCGCATAGCGGGGGGCCCGCGAAACGTAGCCCAACACCGCCTGTAACTCGAGCTCATTGACCTTGTAGACCAAACCATCGATTTCAAAAGGCAGGGTGGCACGTTGTGCTGCCGTCTCTTGATAGTAATCCTGCAACGCCTGAACACCCGTGAGCACCTGACGATGCGCATTGACAGGCAACCCCAACCGCAATAACCAATCCAGCATTTCCGACTGCGTGTCATAAGGCAGCCGATCAATCTCTCCCCAACCATACACAAAAAACCGCAGCGGGCGTTGGGCGGTGATCCGCGGGTCTAGCTGGCGCAGGCTGCCTGCCGCTGCGTTGCGCGGGTTGGCAAAGGGTTTTTCCCCGCGCTGCACTTGAGCCTCGTTGAGACGCTCAAAATCGGCCCGGTTCATCAATACCTCGCCGCGCACCTCGAGCACCTCGGGCAAGTACTCATCGTTATCAAGCAAACGTAAAGGAATGGCCTCAATAGTGCGGATATTCGAGGTGATGTCCTCGCCCTCATAGCCATCTCCGCGCGTCACGGCGCGCACCAGGCGCCCCTGCTCATAGCGTAGACTCACCGCCAGCCCATCAAATTTATATTCCGCGTTATAGCTTAGCGGCTGTCCCGCCGTCCATACGCCCTCTTTGACCAAAGCGTCAGTGACCCGCTTATCAAATGCGCTCAACTCTTCTTCGGAAAAAGCATTGCCTAAGGACAGCATGGGCACGCGATGCTGCACGGTCTCAAAACCGCTCACCGGGACGCTGCCCACCCGTTGACTGGGCGAGTCATCACTCACCCACTCAGGGTGTTGCGCCTCGATTTCGAGCAACTCTTTAAATAAAGCGTCATACTGCGCATCGGAGATCAGCGGGTCATCCAGTGCGTAATAACGGTGATTATGAAGAGCGATTTCTTTTTTCAGTTCTTCTAAACGCTGTTTCATTAATGGCTCCGAAATACCTTTTTGGTTCGGCTTTCTCCGGCTATAAAACCTGCTGCCTCTAAACGCTCATAAATCGTCAGTAGCTGCTCATCCAGTTGCTCGTCTATCTGCGGGTTCACCGCCTGTCCCTGCTCATCGGTCAGTTGTCCCCCCAAGCGGGCGGCCAAATCACGACCCACACCGGCAATCCGACTAAATGCCTGGGTATCTTTGGGGCTATGCGGTACATCTAATACCAAATTGAGTGCTTGCACAGAATCCCCTTGGAAATCGGCCCGCTGCTGATCCTCGAACAACACAACAAAACGCGGGATCCCCGACTCGGCCAACCACGCATAGCCCTCATCTGTACGCATTAACCCCACATCCAATATCGCCTGCTCAACCCGCTCGAGTGCCATGGCATGGGGCAAATGCACGGTTAACCCCACCTGGGCATCGAGCTGAGCGCACACCTCATCCAGCATCTCTGCCTGTTCGATGACTTGCTCCTGTTCGGGACCATCGACCGTCCCGTCAAACTCTTGGGCAATGCCCTCAGCTGCGGCCCATAATCGCGACCACTCAACATCCGTCAGCGGCCCCTCGCGATCGGCCAACAGCACCGCAATCTGTGCGCCCACATAGGATGTCCCAGCCTTGGGATAGGTTTGTAATTGCCCCTGTTCACTCAATACAAATACACGCGACGATTTGATCTTGAAGCGCAGATGGCGTTTCAACGCATCGAGCAAATCAGCTCCTTCGATGGGCTGCGGCAATTGAATATCGACCACCGCCTCGCAGCCGGGGTCTACCTCGTCATTAGGGAAATCATCGATCTTGAGCACCCCCAACCGCTCAGCCACCTCGACGCTGGGCTCTTTGCGTTCATTGGCCTCGTGCGCCATTAAGGGGTCATTATCGACCTGCGGAAATTGCGTCTTCATTTGGCGGCGCACACGGCGGTCTTGCCACCAGTTAAACAGCAACACCACCACGATCAGTGCCACCCCAAGTAAAACCAAACCTATTTGCAAATCACTCATAGCTCAAGACCCATGTAAAAACACCCTATAAACTTTGCGACCTCAAAACCTAGGCCTCGGCAAGCTCGGCTGCCGCTTGCATGTCCACGGAGACAATGCGCGAGACCCCTTGCTCTTGCATGGTGACCCCGACCAATTGCTCTGCCTTGTGCATCGTTATTTTATTATGGGTGACAAATAAAAACTGTGTTTCTGTACTCATACCCTGTACCAACGAAGCATAACGCTCTGCGTTGGCATCATCCAGTGGGGCATCGACCTCATCCAATAAGCAAAACGGCGCCGGGTTCAATTTAAAAAAAGCGAAAACCAAAGCAATCGCCGTTAAGGCCTTTTCTCCGCCTGATAGTAGGGCAATGGTACTGTTGCGCTTACCAGGGGGGCGGGCCATGACCTGTACGCCTGCTTCGAGCACCTCATCGCCCATCATAACGAGTTTCGCCTCACCGCCCCCAAACAATTGTGGAAACAATTTGCCAAACTGCTCATTGACCTGCTCAAAGGTCTCCAAAAGCAAAGCGCGGGTTTCCCGATCAATCTTGCGAATGGCGCTCTCCAAGGTATCAATGGCCCGCATTAAATCCTCTTGTTGGGCCAATAAATAACGCTCACGCTCTTGGGTGGTTTCTAACTCTTGGAGTGCGGCCAGATTCACTGCTCCCATGGCTTCAATGGCCCGCTGAATACGCTTTACCTCGTTATTTAACCATGTCTTGTCTCGCCAGTTATCCGACTGCTCGGCCAGAAACTCATCCAGCGCCGCAATATTAACCTCATGTGCCTGCAGCTGCTGGGTAAACTGTTCGGCGCGCAAACGTTTCTCTTGTTCTTTCAGCTGCAGCGCGCTGATCTTTTCGCGCAAGGGGCCCACCCCCTGAGCATAGTCCTTTTCCTGGGCCTCCAGCTTTTGTAATGCCTCTTGCTGCGCTTTCAGACGCCCCTGCGCCTGCTGCCAACGCTCTTCCTCGCGCTGGCGTTGCTGCAAGGCCTCATCGAGCGCCGCTTGCATGCTCTGCGGATCCAGATCAATCAGCTCGGTCTGCAACTGGCCAAGCTCTGTTTCTAATGCCTCTATTTGCTCTGTGGCCTGATTTTCAGTCTGCCCTAAAGCGCGCAAACGTTCTTCATAAGTGCTTTCCTTTTGGCGACATGCGTGCACGGCCTGCTCAAACTGGCGCAGCTGCTGGCGCAATTGGTTAACGGTAGCCCCCAAATCAACACAAAGCTCATCTGTCGCCACAAAATCCATACGTGTCTCTTCGACGATGGCCTCTAACTCTTCTAGTTCCAGCTCGCGCTGTGCGCGCTGTTCACTGAGTTGTTGTATCTGCTCATGCACGCGCTTGTACTCAGCATCCAGATAAGCGCGCCGCTCGGTATATTGCTGTTTTTGCTGCTCTACACGGGCTTTTTTCAATTCGAGTTGGTGCTGGTGATTTGATAGCTCATGCACCCGATCACGCAAGGTCTGCAACTGCTGCTGCGCCTCTAGTTGTTGGGCCGTCGCGCGTTCTAGGCGACTGGCCGACTGCTCTGCATGTAAAGCTTCGGCACGCACAGCCTGCTCGAGGCGTTGTAATTCTTGTTGGCGACCCAGCGCACCGGCCTGTTCGTCTTGGGGCGCATACAACGCCACCCCCTGAGCACTGAGCACATGCCCCAGTGGGTGCACCAATCGTCCTCCTGCAGGCAGCTGGGGGGCTAACTCAAGTCCTTGCTGCCAATCTTCTGCAATCCATATCTGGTGCAACACCCGCTCAAGCAACGCCTGTACCCCGACATGCTGGCTACTCACCCGCGTCATCAAAGGCACACAGCCCTGCCATGGCTCAGTACTCGGACCCCGATGAGCCGGGGGCCACCAAAAATGCACCCTCAAAGGGGGCTGTAAATCAATATCTGCAAACCGCTCGACAAGGGCATCCCCTGAGATCTCGGGCAATATATAAGCACCAATCTGTTCGCGCAAAATAGCCTCTAGAGCGGTTTCCCAACCTTTTTCCACCTGCAATAAAGGCCATAGCTGCTGCAACGCCTGCAAATGATAACGCTCTAGCCACTGTTGCTGCTCTGTCGGGCTGGCCCACTGGTTTTGGATTTCTTGTAACGCATTGATGCGCTCCTTAAGAGCGGTTTCCTGTTGTTGCTGCGCATACCACTGCTGTTCAGCCTCGTGCGCGGTGGCTTGCAACTGGGGCAGCTGTGCCTCTAAGTCAACTATCTGTGCTTGTAATTCTTGCAGTTGCGTGTGGCTGTGCTCAATCGCACTCAATAAATAAGCCAAACCCTCTTCTTGATCCTCTGCCGGTGGCGTATTTTCACTACGCTGTGCCTCGAGTTGGGCGTGGCGCTCTTGGAGCCCTTTTTCCTCGTGAGCACTGTCTTGTTGACGCTGCCTCAGTAACGCCAGACGCTGCTCTTCGCGATGTAATAAAGCCCGCTGCTCTTCACGACGGGCATTGAGCGTTTGTAGCTCTTGCTCATTTGTTTCCAGCTCGAGCTCTGCATGCTCGAGTCGTCCGCTGGCCTCTTCGTATTCAATTTGCGCCTGTGCTAATTCAGCATGTAAGGACTCATCTTGATCGTGGGCCTGTTGCTGCTGTGTACGCCAATGCGCCAACTGCTGCTCGATCTGCTTGCGTCGCTGCACAGAACGCTGCTGGCTGGCCTCGACATAACGCAGCTCGGCCTGAGCCGTGCTCACCACCGTATTGGCCTCGTACAACGCCGCCTGCGTCTCTTGTACGGCCTGCTCGGCCTCATGGTACTGGACCCGCTGCTCTTCTAGCCGTGCCTGTAAGGCCCGCAACTCACTGGTGCGCTGTTGTATCCCCAGCTCGAGCTCTTGGAGCTGTTGTTGCTGTTGTTGCTGCTCTTGGATCGCCTGCTGTTGCTCTAGTCGCCATAAGGCATGTTGACTGCGTAGCCCAAGCTCTTGCAGCTCTTGGTAACGCTGGGCTTGGGCAGCCTGCTTTTCCAAACGTTTAAGCTGGCCCTCTATTTCCTGCAGCAGATCTTCGAGGCGAGTCAGATTTTCGTGGGTGTCACGCAAACGGTTTTCGGTTTCGCGGCGACGCTCTTTATAACGAGAAACCCCAGCGGCCTCTTCGAGATAGACGCGCAGCTCTTCGGGCCGTGCCTCGATGAGCCGATTAATCATGCCCTGCCCGATGATGGCATAACCCCGCGCCCCCAAGCCCGTACCTAAAAAGATATCGTAAATATCGCGGCGGCGGACTTGTTGATTATTGATGAAATAGCGGCTGCCCTCTTCTCGGGCCAAAGTGCGCCGCACCGAAAGCTCGTTGTACGCGCCCCATTGTCCTGATAAGCGCTGCTGGCTATTATCAAAGATCAACTCGACCGAGGCACGCGCAGCTGGCGCACGCTGATCGGAGCCATTAAAAATCACGTCGTGCATCGACTCACCGCGCAGCTCTGAGGCGCGGCTTTCGCCCAGCACCCAACGCACTGCATCAATAATATTGGATTTCCCACAGCCGTTGGGCCCGACCACCCCAACCATTTGGCTGGGTATTTTTAAGGTCGTGGGATCCACAAAGGATTTGAATCCAGCGAGTTTGATTTCTACCAGTTGCACTGTCTTTATACGTATAAAAAGTACTTCGAAAACATTTTATCCTACAATGTTTTCATTTTTACGCTATGATTTTTATGTCTTGATGGCGTAAAAAGCCCTCAAGTCATCCGTGGCCTTGCCCGCTATTGTAAGCGTAGCGGCCATATCGCGCGGATGTCTGTGAGCCTTCTTTACCAATCTTTACTGAGCGTATACATTGAATCGTGGCTTTTACCTAGTGATGGCAGCCCAAGCTCTGTCTTCGGTTGCCGATAACGCCCTGCTGATCGCCGCCATTGCCTTGATCGATGATTTGCAAGGACCGGACTGGATGGTACCACTGATGAAGTGGTGGTTTGCTCTGGCTTATGTGGTGTTAGCTGCCTTTGTTGGCGCTTTCTCTGACTCTTTCCCAAAGGGCCGGGTCATGTTCAGCACCAATGCCGTCAAAATTGCTGGCTGCATTTTAATGTTTCTGGTCACCTTTCTGGCCAACTCTGCAGGGGGACAGCTCACTTGGGTATTTGTCGCTTACACTTTGGTTGGGGTGGGCGCCGCCGCCTACTCACCCGCTAAATACGGCATCATCACCGAGATGCTCAAGCCCGAGCTTTTGGTCAAAGGCAATAGCTGGATTGAGGGCCTTACGGTCTTATCCATCATTGTCGGCACCGTCTTGGGCGGGGTTTTGATTCACCCCGATGTCTCACATTTCCTGATGCGTGATCTCGGCCTGTCGAGCATGGCCTATAACCGAGCTGAGGCAGCGATTTTGGTCATCGCCTTAGTCTATCTCGCCGCCGCACTCTTTAACCTCATGATCCCCAAAACGGGCATGGTCTACCCAAAACAAGAAACCCGCCCACTGGTCTTGCTCAGCACTTTCAAGCGCTACGTCGTGATTTTATGGAGTGATAAACTGGGCCAAATCTCCCTGGCCGTGACCACCTTGTTTTGGGGGGTGGGCGCGACGTTACAGCTCATCGTTATCGAGTGGGGGGCTCAGCATCTGGGGTACCGACTGGATCAGTCCTCTATTCTCATGGGGGTGACGGCCTTTGGAACGGTGATTGGTGCGTCTTTGGCGGGGCGTGTCCCCTTGCGCCGTGCGCTCAGCGTCTTGCCCATGGGGGCGGTGATGGGGCTGATGGTGCTCTTTATGCTGGTTGTTAAAAGCACCTGGGCCGTTTATACGCTGCTGATTGTGATTGGCGCCCTGTCGGGCTATTTTGTGGTGCCCATGAATGCGCTGCTACAGCATCGGGGCCATGTATTGCTGTCTGCGGGTCATTCCATCGCCGTGCAAAACTTTAATGAGCAATCCAATATTCTTTTGATGTTGGGCCTATACAGCCTCATGCTGTGGCTCAATATTTCCATCTACGTCATTATTGTCTTCTTTGGCCTGCTGGTCACCTCATTGATGCTGTTTTTTATTTGGTGGAACCGTTACAACCACAGGGTCAACCCCGACCTACCGCAATTAATTGGCCAAGAGGGTTACGGCACCGCTTTGCACCAGGACAATCATTAATCCGCAGCTGGGGCCGCCATCAATTGCTGTAGCACCAGCAAATCACGCCATGCGCGGGCCTTTTGCTGCGGGCGCAACAGTAACGAGGTCGGATCGACCGTCACCACAACGGGTAATGCGCGCCCGTCGGGATCTGTCCACTGTTGTAATTCACCACGCAACTCATCCAAACGCGCCTCAGCCCCCCAGAGCATCTGCACGGCCTCGGGCCCCAGCACCAACAGCCGCTTGGGCTGTACCCAAGCTAATTCTTGTAAAAACACCTGGCGGCAGGCAGTGATGCTCTCAGTGCTGGCCTGTGGCTGATTTGAGCGACATTTGAGCGCATAACTAAGGTACACCTGCTCGCGCAGATTGAGGCCCATACTGCGTAACTGCATCGCCAATAAGCGCCCGGCTGAGGCACTCCACGCCCGACCCGCCCCCTCGTCTTGGCGGGTAGGCATCCCACCCAGCACAAACCAGTCGGGCTGCTCCTGCACACCAATCCCGGGGAGCACTACGGCGCGCTCGTCACAACGAGCACAAGCGTTGCAATCTAGCAAGCTTTGTTGCCATTCTGTAAATGTTTTTTGTTCCCCACTGTTGACTGGGGGTGCAGGGACCACAGGCTCGGCTTTTTGTTCGTTCGGGCGCGGCGCGCGACGCGGCGCACTGTCGCCATCTAAGGCACGCAATAGCTCTTTAAATTGGGCGCGTCCTGAATCGGATACCGTATCCTTTTCAGGGGCGTGCAAAGGCGCCTCGGGGGAGGCCGTGCGCTTTTCGGCGGGACGCGCCTCAGCGGGGGTTTGGGGCGCGTAGGGCCGCAATAACGCCGGGGCGATGCCCATTTCCTGCAGCCAGCGCAGACGCGCCAGTGGCAAAGTAATACGGGTTGCTTGCTGGGTCTGATCAGTTTGCTGTGTCACTGCGTACTCTCTCGTGCCTGTCATTGCCCGTCTCTGTTCCAAGAGGAGGAGACCCCACTACTGGGCCTTTATTGAATACTCATGAATCTGACCAATCATTGACGATCCAATGATTTAGTCAGTAGGTAGGCATCCTCGCGCCCGCCTTGTGCCAAGGGGTAATAATCTCGGCGCACCCCTACGGACTCAAACCCAAAGTGACGATACAGCGCTTGGGCGGGCTCATTTGAGGCGCGTACCTCCAAGTGTAACTGATCCACGCCTTGTTCACGGGCGTGCTGCACCCATGTATTGAGCAGCCAAGTGGCATACCCCCGACGTTGGTATTCAGGGTGTGTGGCCATTAATAATAACTCGGATTCATGCGCGACTTGATGGGCGATTAAAAAGGCATACACTTCATCACCACGCGCCAATACCCAGCCGTGCTGGCCCGCTTGTAGGCCTGATTGCCATTGTGCTTCTGACCATTGGGCGGCCCCACTGCTGCGGCCTAGCTGTGCCACCTGAGGAATATGCTCGGCCTGCAGGCGGCGCACCTGCAATGGATGCCATTCGGCCGCGGGATTTCCGCCCAGACCTTGGGCGCGTTCGGCGATTGTAAAGGCCACCTTGTCACGGATATACAAAGGTGCGGCCAATTCAGGGGCGATGGTTTGCTGGCGCTGCCATCCTTGCCAACCCAGTTCGGCTACGGCGTGTACCTGCGGGGTGCTGTCCGGTCCTAACGCCACATCAGACAAATCAATGCTCTGCTCACGGCAAAGCTGCAAGCCATTTCCTACCACCTGCACGGTGGTCTGCGCCCCCCACTGCCGGCGCTGTTCATCCAACCAAGCAGGAAAATGAGCGGCCTCTATCAAAATAGGCGCACACACCACCTGCCAGCCCAGCACATTGCTCTCTTGGGTTGAGGCATTGGGGCGGTACGCCGCGACATAAAGCTCACCCATGCGCGCATCTAAAATCACGACCTGAATATCATGATCCGCGCTATGTTCCGCCTGGGCCACCGCCAATAAGGAAGGGACCGCCACCACCGGCAACTGCAAGCCAAAGGCCATCCCCTGCGTCACCCCACAGGCCACACGCAATCCGGTAAACCCTCCAGGGCCCTGCCCAAAAGCGATGGTATTCAAATCTTGGCGCGACAGCTGCGCCTGGGCCAGCACCTCATCTACTAAGGGCAATAGATGCTCAGCATGCTGACTGCTGCCATCAAACTCACGCTGTATAAAGGACTGGCGCCCCTGCGCATCTACCTGCATCAAGCTCACCCCCAGCACAGGAGTCGAGGACTCGAGGGCAAGAATATTGATAATACCCATAACCTTTAATATCCATTAAAATATCCAAACGCAAAATGTAACCAACTGTCTGGTTTTGCGCCAACCGCAAGCATAAAAGAATCAATTGTAAAACTTTACTACAGCGCTGGTCGTTCCCATTTTTGCTTGTTACATTTAACGCATGACTATACAAAACCACACTCCGCGTAAGATTCTTGTCGTCGATGATGACCCTCGGTTACGGGATCTGCTACGTCGCTATCTGAGCGAGCAGGGCTTTAATGTATTCGTCGCCGAGGACGGCAAAGAGATGACCAAACTCTGGCAGCGCGAGCACTTTGATCTGCTCGTCCTCGATATCATGCTGCCTGGCGAAGATGGACTCTCCATCTGCCGACGCCTACGTGGTGGCCATGATAACACTCCTATTATCATGCTCACAGCAAAGGCCGAGGAAATTGATCGTATTGTTGGCCTAGAAATGGGCGCAGACGATTATTTGGTCAAGCCTTTCAACCCACGCGAGCTCTTGGCACGCGTCAACGCTATTTTGCGTCGCCGCGGCAGTGATGAGCACCCGGGGGCACCTAGCCAGGACAACGAATCTGTCGAATTTGGCCCCTATACACTTAACCTCTCTACCCGCACTTTAACCAAAAATGACGAGGTGATCCCCATCACCACGGGTGAGTTTTCGGTGCTCAAGGTCTTTGCACGCCATCCCAAGATTCCACTCTCACGTGATAAGCTGATGGAATTAGCACGGGGTCGCGAATACGAGGCCTTTGACCGCAGTCTTGATGTACAAATTTCACGCTTGCGCAAGCTCATCGAGCCGAATCCGTCCAAGCCAGTATTTATCCAGACTGTATGGGGCTTGGGTTACGTGTTTGTCCCCGATGGTGGCCACTAACCCTTTGACTGCTTCATGACACAGCACCGTGGCTCAGTAGATCAGACCCAGCAGCCCCCCAAAAAGGATGCCCACACCAAAGACAGGCCGATCAAGCTCGGCCTGTTTTCGCGTTCGTTTTTGCTGTTGGCGATGCTGATGCTGGTCAGTCTGGGGGCCTGGCTACAGGTGTTTTTCAGTATGGAAGAGGGGCCGCGCGCCCACCAAATGGCTTTGCGAGTCACCTCGGCAGTCAGTATTACCAAGTCTGCCATTCAATACGCCCCCGACGAAAATCGCCCCGAGCTGCTCTTGGATTTGGCCACTAAAGAAGGCTTGCGCGTCCAGCCTCGAGCCGTGGGTGATGTGCTCGAGCCCCTGCCCCGCAGTGAGTACTGGCAACATGTCGCCTCAGAAATCCGTCAAAACCTGGGCAGCAATACCCTGGTGATGTGGTCGGTCAATGATTTGCCCGGGATCTGGGTATCATTTGAGCTGGGCACTGAAAAATTCTGGATCGTCTTTAATCGCGAAGAGCTTAGCCTGACGACCGGGCCTGAATGGCTAGGCTGGGCATTGACCGCCTTGGTTTTGGCCTTGGTCGGGGCGGCCGTCAGTGTGCGTTTTGTAAACCGTCCCTTGGCCCAACTCGCCCAGGTCGCCCAAGAGCTCTCACGGGGCGAGACCCCCATGACCCTGCCCGAGCGCGGCCCCGCCGAAATCCGGGATATGAATATGGCCTTTAATCGCATGGTGCGTGATATTCAGCAGGCGGAAGCCGATAGAGAAATCATGCTGGCGGGGATATCTCACGATTTACGTACCCCATTGGCCCGCATGCGCCTAGAAATTGAAATGAGCCAGATGAGTGACGAGGCGCGCCAAGCCATTGACGAGGACTTGGCCCAAATCAACCACAGCATCGAGCAATTGATGGAGTACGCACGTCCCGCCGGGAGTCCTCCTGACACGGGGATTGATATCAGCCAGGTGGTCGAAGAAATTTACGAGCGCGAGCGCCCCCATACCGAAACATTGGGCGGCACATTAAGCGCGCAAATACAAAAAGGCCTTTGGGCAAAAATTGCTGCACATGACCTCAAGCGCATCGTGATTAACCTCATTGAAAATGCCCGCCGCTATGGGCGCAGCCCGGCAGATAACCATGCTTATATCCACCTAAAGGCCTATCAAAATAGCCAGCAGGTCATTATCGAGGTCAAAGATGAGGGCAGCGGCATCGCCAAACATGAAATCCAACGCTTGCTTCGGCCCTTTTCGCGGGGCGAGTCGGCACGCACGGGGGTCAGTGGAGCGGGCTTGGGGCTAGCGATTGTGGAACGTCTGCTGCGTCAAGTCGGCGGGGATCTCAGGCTAAACTCGGCACCCAACGAAGGGCTGCAGGCCCAAATCATCCTGCCCCGCGCACGCAACCCCAAAAGCAATCTAAGGACGCTCTAAGCCTGACGCATCGACCGGCGTTCGCGCTGCAGTAGCGCCACTGCCTGGGCGGCAATCCCCTCTTTACGGCCAATATGCCCCAACCCCTCATTGGTGGTGGCTTTGATATTGATGCACTGCTCGGAAAGATTCAGGTCAGACGCCATATGGGTACGCATCGATGGTATATGAGGGGCCATTTTAGGGGCCTGCGCCTGTATGGTCGCGTCAATATTCACGACGGACCAACCCTCTGCTTGCACACGCTCATAGACAGTACGCAATAAAACGCGACTGTCCGCATTTTCGTATTGGTCGTCGGTATCTGGGAAAAGCTGCCCAATATCGCCTAAGGCTGCAGCCCCTAATAAGGCATCCGTCACCGCATGCAGCAACACATCCGCATCAGAATGCCCCAACAAACCATGACTGTGTTCAATTTTAACCCCACCAATGATCAAGGGCCGCCCGGGCACTAGCGCATGTACGTCAATGCCCTGCCCCACACGAAACTCGGTAGTCATTGTGATATCCACTGCTCCATTAATTGAAAATCACCGGGCCAGGTCACCTTAAAGTTTTTGATCGAGCCCTCAATCAGTAAAGGCTGCACGCCCACGAACTCCATCGCTGACGCCTCGTCGGTCACTTCAACACCTGCCGCCAACGCCTCATCCAAGGCCCGCATCAGTGCCGCGCCCCTAAACATTTGTGGGGTTTGTGCCATCCATAGCCCCTCTCTATTGAGGGTCTGCCCCACTCGTGGGGGACCGCTTGGGGCCTCATCACTGGCCGAACGCGCCGCCCGCTTTAAGGTATCGGGCACCGGCAGCGCCAACAGCCCCCCTTGCCCGGCACGCAAACAAGTATCGATCAGGCGCTGCAATGCCTCAAAGGGCAACCCTGGGCGCGCGGCATCATGCACCAACACCCAAGTATCCTCATCAGGCTGCAAATCATGCAATGCATTGCGCACGGTGTCTGCCCGCGTTGGCCCGCCACAATGCCGCCATACAGTTTTTTTGAGCCCTTGCAAGGCACGCTCTGCCCAGGCATCTTCGGGCCGTACAATGGCGCGCACCTGCTCGATGCGCGGCTCATCCAACAAGCACTGCACTGAACAACGCAGCATGGGCAACCCACGCAGTAATTCATATTGCTTGGGCAAATCAGGCTTTAATAAAGCAGCAGGACCCCCACGGCGCGCACGCGCGCCAATACCGCCCGCCGGTACGATGGCAATGATTTTATCGGACATGGCTTTAAACCTTTGATCAGTAATGCGTGCATTGTATTCTATTTGCACACATGCGGCGGGTTAAATACTCAAATAAGTACGCCACAAATCGCGGGCCTCGCGCAATTGATCGGAGTCTCCCTCCCAGACGACACGGCCCTTTTCCAAAATAATATGGCGATCTGCCAACCCCAGCAGGCGCTCTATATATTTATCCACCACTAAAATCGTTTGCCCGGCGGCGCGCAGTCGATCCAAACACTGCCATATTTCCTCGCGCACAATGGGGGCCAGACCCTCGGTGGCCTCATCCAAAATCAACAGACGCGGATTGGTGGACAATGCCCGACCGATGGCCAACATTTGCTGCTCTCCCCCGGATAGCTGATGCCCCAAATGCTGGGCCCGCTCTTGTAGGCGTGGAAACATCTCGTAGATCCGCTCTAGCGTCCAAGGCGATAGGGCTGGATTACGACGCGCAGCAAAGGCCAGTAAATGCTCTTCTACCGTCAGATTAGGAAAACACAAACGACCTTCGGGAACGATGGCCACCCCACGTCGTGCAATCGCATCCGGGCGCAAACGGTGCAGGGGCTCATCATCAAACCAAAGCTTGCCCGCCGTGGGCCTGAGCGCGCCAATGAGGGTTTTAATCAGCGTGCTTTTGCCCATGCCATTACGCCCTAATAAGGTAACCACCTCTCGTTCTTTGATGTGCAGATCTACATCAAAAAGCACCTGACTGGGCCCATATCCGGCCGCTATCCCTTCGCAACGTAATAGCACTTGCTTGGTTGTTGTCATCATTTACATCCTTGCATCCATCGGGCAGCTGTTAAAAATCGCTATCTGCCCCGAGGTACACCGCCTGGACCTCTGGATCATTTTTAATCTCGTCGGGGCGTCCGGTCTTTAAGACCTGCCCATACACCAAAACAGACACACGATCGGCCAGCTGAAACACAGTTTCCATATCATGCTCGATCAACAATATGGTGGCCTGTTGGTTGAGCTCACGAATCAGGGCCAACATGCGGGGGGCATCCTCGGGCCCCATCCCGGCCATAGGCTCATCGAGCAACAGCAATTTAGGCTCTCCTGCCAATGCCAGCGCCAAATCTAGTCGCCTTTGCATGCCATGTGCCAGCGTCCCCGCGCGATGCTGTAACACCTCGTCCAGGCCAAATTGATGCGCCAAGGCCTCAGCCCGCTCATACAGCAATGACTCATGCGAACGGCGGGCAAAAAACTTAAAACTACTGCCCGTATGCGCCTGTACGGCCAAGAGCAAATTATCCAGCACGGTATTATGGATAAAAATATTGGTCACCTGAAAGCAGCGCCCCAGCCCCGACTGCACCCGTCGGGCAGCCGACAAGCCCACCAGCGATTGGCCATCGAGCACAATGGCACCACTATCGGGCTGCTCAAAACCAGAAATCAGATTGACCAAGGTGGACTTGCCCGCGCCATTGGGCCCTATCAAAGCATGAATCTCACCACGCTGTATCCGCAGAGACACATCATTGGTGGCCACCAGCCCGCCAAAGCGCTTGTACAGATTTTCAGTATAAAAAAGCGTCATGATCGGACCCGCGTAAACAACCCTGCCACCCCACGGGGGGCCACAAATACAATCACCAACAGCAACAGCCCCATGGGCCAGTGCCAATAATCCGTATGCATGCGCAAAAACTCCTCGAGCACCAGCCAAATGGCGGCCCCCAATGCGCCCCCCCAACGGTGGCCCATCCCGCCGATGACCACCATCACAATCAATATGGCAGAATGCGTCCACTGCATCGACGAAGGGCTAACAAAACTATCTTGAAAGGCCAGCAATCCACCGGCCAGCCCGGCAATGGCCCCTGCGCCCACAAATGCCAACAAGCGGATCCTAAAGACGGGAAAACCCAAAGCCTGCATGCGACTCTCATTATCGCGCGCCCCCTTGAGGGCATAGCCAAAGCGGGCGTGCTCCAAGCGCGCGGTCAAAAAATAAACCAACACGGCAAAGCCCAACACCACGGCATAAAAGCCGTAAGCCCAGTCATCCAACCACTGCCCCAAGGTCAGGGGAAAATAAATACTGTACCCATCATCTCCCCCATAAGTGCTCAAAGACACCGCAAAGTAATACAGCATTTCCGCAAATGCGAGGGTAATCATGATGAAATACACCCCGCGGGTACGTAATGCGACCAGCCCAATGAGCAGTGACAGCACCGCAGACAGGGCCACCCCAATCCCCCAAGCGATCCAAGCGGAATCAAAGCCAGCATCTACCCAGGCCACCAATGCATAGGCACCTACCCCCATAAAGCTGGCATGGCCCAAGGCCACCATGCCGCCGTAGCCCAAAATAAAATTTAGGCTGCTGGCCGCAATCATCATGATGAGCAGGCGGCATACAAAGCCCATGTAATAATTCAGCCCCCAGATCTGGTCTAACACCGGCACCAGCATAAAGCCCAGTAGCACCAGCCAAGGCAAGGCGCGCGCACCTATCCCAGGGCGAGACGCTCGAGCCAGGGGAACCGCTAAATGTTCGTCTATTGAAGCACTCATGCTATTTAATCAGCCAATCAGGCCCGTGCTGGGAACAGACCCTCGGGCCTGACCGCCAACACAATGGCCATGAGCAAATACACCATGATGCCTGCCAGCGCAGGCCCCATATCCGCAGCCACCGCAGGGGGCAACACCGCCCGCAATAAAGGGGGTAAAAAGGCGCGCCCAATCGTATCTAACATACCGACCAGCATGGCCGCCACAAAGGCGCCACGCACCGAACCGATGCCACCAATCACAATAATGACCAAGGCTGGGATGAGGATTTTTTCACCCATCCCTATTTGTACGGCACTGATGGGACCCATCAGCGCGCCCGCCAAGGCCGCAAGCCCAGCCCCTAATATAAAAACAAAGGAAAACACACGGCCCACCCGTACCCCCATAAACTCGGCCATCATGCGGTTAGAGGCCCCGGCCCGTACCAACATGCCAATACGGGTATGATTGACCAAAAAATACAGGGCAAGGGCGACCAATACACCCGCCCCAATCAATAACAAGCGGTAAGCCGGATAATACAGCCCGGGCAAGAGCATGATGGGCTGGCTCAGACCCGAAGGCATGGGGGCCATCATCGGCGCCACCCCCCAAATGGCCTTGACCGCATCATCAGCAATCAAAATAATGCCAAAAGTCGCCAACACCTGGGCCAAGTGATCACGGCGATACAAAAAACGCATCACCCCTTTTTCCAGTACCCAAGCCACCCCCATGGTCACCACCACAGCGGCGCCCACAGCCACCCACATAGAGCCGCTGCTGACATGGATGCGGGCGGCCAAATAAGCCCCCACCATAAACAGAGAGCCATGTGCCAGGTTCATGGTATCCATAATGCCAAATACCAGGGTCAGACCCGCTGCAATTAAAAACAGCATCAGCCCATACCCCACCCCATTGAGCAATTGCTCAGCCACAAAAACTGCATCCATGCCTAATGCCCTATCTAGCCTTTACATGCGGCATTCATCCACATAGGCGTCCTGGTGATTTTCAAGGACGGTGCCGATTAACTTGTTGGTATACACCCCATCCTCATCCGCTTGCACCTCGCGTACGTAGTAATTTTGAATGGGGTAGTGGTTAGGCCCATATTCAAACTCACCACGCACTGATTCAAAGCTGGGGTTTTCCAAAGCCTCGATCAAAGCTTGTTTGTCTTGTACACCACCGGCATCGCGCACGGCCGCATCCATCGCCATCAGTACATCGTAGGCCATGGCCGCATACACCGTGGGATATCGGCCATCATATTTCTCGCGGAAGGCCTCGACAAAACGCTCATTGGCCTCAATGGGCAGATCATGCGCCCAGTGCGTGGTGCTCAACAAGCCCTCCATGCTCTCGCCAACGGCGCTGATCACATCCTGATCGGCAGAAAACCCAGGGGCTACCAAGGGCGTCTCTTGTAAACCACTGGACACGTATTGCTTGATGAAATTGATCCCCATAGCCCCTGGCAAAAAGAAAAACACCGCGTCAGGCTTGGCACTGCGGATCTGCGCAATCTCGGTGGCGTAATCGATTTGGCCCATTTGGGTGTAAATCTCATCAATCACCTCGCCCTCGTATAGACGCTTAAAACCATTTAAGTGATCACGTCCAGCGGGGTAATTAGGGGCCACGATGACCATTTTTTCGTAGCCCTGCTCATTGGCCAAATGCCCTGCAGCCTCATCATAGGTATCGTTTTGATAATGGCCAAAAAAGAAAGGGCTGCAACGCTTGCCCGCAAATTGGCTGGGCCCGGGGTTGCTCGACAAATAAGGGATCTGCGCTTTGAATAAAGCCGGCGCAACTGCCAACGCGGCATTTGAGCCAATAGGCCCGGTAAATAAATCAATGCCCTCGCGCTGTATATAGCGATTGACCAACTGCGTGGCCTGCTCGGGGCTGCCTGCAAAATCATTTTGCAAAAACTCAACCGGCAAGCCGCCAAGCTCGCCATCTAACATCTCGATGGCCAGGTCAAAGCCGTCTCGGGACTCAGCACCCAGCACCGAAAAAGGCCCAGACAAATCCAAAGCGATCCCCACTTTAACGGGATCCTGTGCCCAGGCCTGTACACTGGCCGTCAATGCAAATGCCCCCACACCTATCGCTTTTACCCACATTTTAGAAAGCGCACCCCTTTTCATGGTTGTTCTCCCAAATTATTTTGAAACAGTCTAAAATCTACCTATCATAATTCATACTGGGCCCAGGCCCCAGCTCGCGTAATCTAGCCACACTATCACTGATGTTTTCCTTACCCAGCACTGATCACACACTCTCAGCCCTCAAAAAAGGCCATCGCTATCAACAACCTCTGCCGGCAGGATCGGGTGATGCCTGGTTACTGGCCCATCTGGCCCAACACAGCCAAAGTCCGCTGGTTATTTTATGCGCCAATCCGGTTGATGCCCACCGTCTGACCGATGAAATACAACTCTTTGCGCCACAACTCAAAACCTGCGCCTTTCCCGACTGGGAGACTTTGGCCTATGACCGTTTTTCACCACACGAAGAGTTGATATCAACGCGGCTAAGCACATTGTACGCCCTCTCACAGCAGGCGGTGGATGTTCTTGTCATCCCGGTCAGCACCGCATTGTACCGCACTGCGCCCCCAGAATTCTTGGCCGCCTATAGTTTTCACTTTAAACAGGGCGAGCGTCTCGATGCCGACCAGTTGCGTGCCCAACTAGTGCGCGCCAATTACAACCATGTGGATCAGGTCAGTGCCGCTGGCGAGTTTAGCACCCGTGGGGGCATTATCGACATTTTCCCCATGGGCTCGGCTGTGCCGTATCGACTGGATCTCTTTGATGATGAAATAGAATCTATACGTGCTTTTGATGTAGACACCCAACGCAGCATCTATCCAGTCAATGAAATCGAGTTGCTGCCGGGACGCGAGTTTCCCTTTGACGAAGAGGCGCGCACCACCTTTCGCGCCCAATTTCGCGAATACTTTGAGGGCGACCCCACACGCGCCCTGCCCTACAAAGAGGTGGGCGATGGCATTGCCTTTGCCGGCATTGAGTATTACCTGCCATTATTTTTTACCCAAACCGCCACCCTTTTTGATTATCTACCGACAGACAGCATCATCGTCACCCACGGGGCGGTGGACGACAGCATCCAAGACTTTTTCAGTGACACCCTCAGTCGCTATGAGTTTCTCAAGCATGACCCCGAGCGCCCTATCCTGGCCCCCGATCGGCTCTTTTTAGACAGCGAGCAGTTATTTACCACGCTGCAGGGCTTTCGTCGCCTGGATCTGCGCCACGATGAGGCGCATCCCGACTTTTCTCCAGCCCCAGCCGTGGCCGTAGCCCGCCGAGCCGACGACCCGGTACAGGCACTGAGAAAGCAGATAGAAAAGAAAGAGCAGCGCATCATTTTATGCGCTGATTCTTTGGGTCGGCGCGAGACCTTGCTACAAATGCTCCAAGAGCATGACCTCATCCCCAATGAGCTCTCGGACAATATCAATGAGGCCCTCAGCCACTCCGCTCATTTTGTATTAGCACAGGCCTATCTGGATCAGGGCTTTACCGTCAACCACCTGGGCTTGAGTTTTATTACAGAAAACGATCTGTACCCGCATCAGGCGCGGGTGCGTACCCGGGGCCGACGCGAGCAGCGCACCGATCTAGAGTCCATGATTCGCGATTTATCCGAGCTGCGCATCGGCGATCCGGTCGTCCACCAAGAGCACGGCATTGGACGCTACCAAGGGCTCATAGAGATGGACCTGGGTGAGGGGCCCGTGGAATTACTCCACCTAGAATATGCCGAACAAGCCACCCTATATGTGCCGGTGGCGCAGCTGCACGTGATCTCACGCTATACCGGCGCGGATCACGACAGCGCCCCACTCCACCTGCTGGGTTCTGGCCAATGGGAAAAGGCCCGCCGTCGTGCGGCCAAGCAAGCCCGCGACACTGCGGCCGAGCTCTTGGCACTCTATGCGCAGCGCGCTGCCCGATCGGGGCAAACCTTTAAGGTCCCCATGCAAGACTACGAGGTTTTTTGTGATGGTTTTGGGTTTGAGCCCACACCCGATCAGCAGGCGGCCATCGAGGCGGTCATCCATGACATGCAGTCCAGTCAACCCATGGATCGTCTGGTCTGTGGTGATGTGGGTTTTGGTAAAACTGAAATTGCCCTGCGGGCGGCATTTATCGCCGTTGCGAACGGCTTTCAAGTCGCCATCCTGTGCCCGACCACCCTACTGGCGGAACAACATACCCAAACCTTTGCCGATCGCTTTGCCGAGTGGCCAGTGACTATTGGCGAGCTCTCGCGATTTAAAACCGCCAAAGAAAGCCGTGCCACCATCGAGGGCCTCCAAGAGGGGCGCATTGATATTGTCATCGGCACCCATGCGCTGCTGTCTAAAAACGTTAAATTTAAACGCTTGGGGCTATTGATCATCGATGAGGAGCACCGTTTTGGGGTACGCCAAAAAGAACGCCTCAAGGCCTTGCGCTCTGAGGTTGATGTGCTGACCCTCACCGCCACCCCCATCCCCCGCACACTGGGCATGTCGCTGGAGGGCATCCGCGATCTTTCCGTCATCGCTACCGCCCCACAGCGTCGTCTGGCCGTCAAAACCTTTGTACGCCGCGAGGATTCGAGCATTATCCGCGAGGCCCTGCTACGCGAGCTCAAAAGAGGTGGGCAGGCATATTTCCTGCACAACGAGGTAGAAACCATCTTTAACCGCCGCGATCGCCTCGAAGAGCTGCTGCCCGAGGCCCGCATCGCCGTCGCCCACGGCCAAATGCCCGAGCGCGAACTCGAACGGGTCATGCGTGACTTTTACCAGCGTCGGTACAATGTCTTGCTCTGTACCACCATTATTGAAACCGGGCTTGATGTGCCCACGGCCAATACCATTGTGATCCACCGAGCCGATCGTTTGGGGCTGGCCCAGCTGCATCAGTTGCGCGGGCGTGTCGGGCGCTCACACCATCAGGCCTACGCCTATTTACTCACTCCTGACGAAGAGGCCATCACCCCACAGGCGCATAAACGCCTCGAGGCCATCGAGCAGATGGACACTCTGGGGGCGGGCTTTTTCCTCGCCATGAATGATCTGGAAATCCGTGGGGCGGGTGAAGTACTGGGCGATCAACAATCGGGGAATATCCACGATGTGGGCTTTAGCATGTACAACGATATGCTCAACGCCGCACTGAAATCTTTACGAGACGGTGAGCATAGCGATGATGAGCTACTGAGCACCTTTGACCAGCATAGCGAGATCAATTTGCGGGCCCCGGCCTTACTCCCCTCGGACTACTGTGCAGACATCAATGCCCGTCTAGGCTTTTATAAACAGTTGGCCCACGCCAAAGACGAAGAACGCATCAATGAGACCCAAGAAGAGCTGATCGATCGCTATGGCCCCTTACCCGATAATGCACATCATCTGCTGCACCTGCATCGCCTGCGGCTACGTGCCGAAGAGCTGGGCATCACCAGCCTAGATGTCCAAGAGGAACAAATGCTGATCCAATTTGATGCCCACCCTAAGGTCGACCCAGTGCAGCTCATCGAGCTGGTCCAAACACGTCGTAATGTCCGTTTTGATGGCCCTGAGAAACTACGAGTGACCTACAAGGCCCCCCTCAACGTGACCGAGCGTTTTCATTATGCTCGACGCTTCTTGGCGGAATTACGCGTGGAAACCCCAGCCGCCACCTAAGGGCGTATGGGGTTAAGCGGTAGTTATTGCTGCTGATGAGGAGAAGGAGGGGTGACACAGTTTCGGCTGTGGAGCGCTCGATACGGTCTGGATAAGGCAGCAGTACTAGATGGCCACCCGTGCTGGGTGGCCAGCGGCACTAGGTAGCCGGCGGTGCTAGGTACGAAACCAGTTGAGGGCTGCATCCAAGGCGCAGTAATTCAAAGCAAAGCGCGCCTGCTCTTGTACCACGGGCTTGGCCCTATAGGCCACAGAATAATAGCTATGCGCCATCATAGGCAGGTCATTGGCGCCATCCCCCATCACGATGATTTGCTCTGGGCGCGCCCCTAATTCCTGGGCCAGACGGGCCACGTGATCTGCCTTGGCTGCGCCATCCACGATATCCCCCAGTACCCGGCCGGTGAGCTTGCCATCACGGACCTCTAGGGTGTTGGCGTGGGTTTCGTCTAACTGTAGGCGTTGCTTGAGACGCTCGGTATAAAAGGTAAAACCACCCGAAACCAGCAAGGTATAGATCCCATTTTGGCGCGCCTTGGCCACCAGCTCTTGAGCCCCCGCATTTAGGCTGAGGCGCTGCTCATAGACCTGCTCTAGTGCTTCTTGGGGCACCCCCTCGAGCATGGCCACTCGGCGACGCAAGCTCTCGGAAAAATCGGTGATCTCGCCACGCATGGCAGCCTCAGTGATTTGGGCGACCTCATCCTTACGACCTGCTACCGCGGCAATTTCGTCGATGCACTCTATATTAATCAGAGTGGAATCCATATCCATTGCCAACAATTTGCAGTCACGCAAATTGTGGATTTCATCCAAATACGCAAAATCTAAACGGTACTGTGCGCACAGTGCTTTAATCTCGGCCTCGGCCCCCCGATCGGCCTGCAACACCCGTGCAATGGTGGGACCTAGCTCTTGGACCCCACTGCCCGCACTGAGGGCGGCAATTTTCTCTACCGCCAAGGAATCTAATAAGGTTGGGCTTTGTAAAATCAAATGAGTCATCAGGCCTATCTCTCGACTACTGAGCCACCAACACCCGACGGCGCTTGAGTAAATAACGCATCACAAAGCTGGGATAGCCCAACACTAAAAATAAGCTATAGGTGATGGCGTAGAACTCCCACTCCTGGGGGAAGACATTACCGATACCTGCCTCAAAGGCCGTCCCTAACAAGCCCACCAAGCCATACAGCACGGTCAGCTCTATAAAACGGTCAAAAAGGCTCTTGTGGATACCGCGCCCAGCGTTGAGCCAGCCGGGGATATAAAAAAGCACAGCCCCGATTAGTAGCAGACTCAATGTGGTTAACAACACCGACATAGAGCTGGAAAAAAACTGCTGGCTCAGCCAAACATAAGCCCCAACTGCCAGCCCGCCCAGCAGCGCACTAAACACTATAAATAGTGCCCAGCGCTGTAATGCGGGCCGAGGCTGCTCGGCCTTTTGGGGCCAGGGTAAAAACAGCAACGGCCGTTGAAGCACAAAGGGTAGATTAGCAAAAATCAATGCCAATACAATCAATACCCAAATCGCAGTTGTTTGACTCATGTATGTTGACTAATTAGAAAAAGTTAAGCGAGTTTTGCACCACATTGATGCTCAGCTGCATCAAACCTCCGGGCAAAATACCCAAGACGATCAGCAGTAAGCCATTGATGCCTAACACCCACTTGGTCACCAAGCCCATCGGCGCCGGAGCGTGTTGCTCACCCTCGGGCTCGTCAAAGTAGGCTACCTTGACCACGCGAATGTAGTAAAAGGCACCAATCAAGGACATGATCACCGCATATACTGCGACGCCAATATGTCCGGCGTGGATCAACGCCTCGAGGATGCTCAGCTTGGCATAAAAGCCTGCCAAGGGAGGAATCCCTGCCAAAGAGAACATGGACAACAAGAGGAAAAATGCCAGCATGGGATGACGCTTGCTCAACCCCTTGAGATCATCAATGCGCTCGCACTCAAAGCCCTTGTGGCTCAATACCAAGATAATGCCAAAGGTCACTAAGGTGGTCAGCACATAGATAATCATGTAAAACAGTGCCGCCCCGTAGGCGTAGGCTGCCACGGCATAGTCATAACCCAGCATCCGCTGAATCATGGCCACTAGACTGTTGGGATCCTCGGCACCGGCCACATCCACACCCGATAGCAGACCCAAGAACACAAAGCCCATATGGGCAATGGCCGAATACGCCAGCAATCGTTTAAAGTTAGTCTGCACTAAGGCAGTCAAGTTCCCCACGAGTAGGGAGAGGATAGCCAACAGCATCAACATGGGCTGCCAATCAATGGCGATGCCATGCAATGCATCGGTCAAGACACGCAACACAATCACAAAGGCTGCAAGCTTGGGCGCCGCGGCAATAATCAAGGTCACTGTGGTGGGTGCCCCCTCATAAACATCAGGGGTCCACATGTGAAATGGCGCCGCTGTCAGCTTAAAGGCCAACCCGGACACCACGAAGACCACCCCAAAGACCAAAGGCAGACGCAGTACATCGCCCTCGGCAATGCTGCGGCCAATCGCAGCCAGATTGAGATCCCCAGTGGCCCCGTAAATCATCGATAAGCCATAGAGCATCACCCCAGAAGCCAGCGCCCCAAGGATGAAATACTTCATGGCGGCCTCGGTGACCTTGGCATTTTCTCGACGCAATGCCACCAGTGCATACAAGGAAAAGGACAGCAACTCAACGCCCAAATACACCATCAACAGATGATTGGCGGAAATCATTAGAAACTGCCCCAGCAGGGAAAACATGGTCAGTGTGTACAGCTCGCCACCACGCACCAACATCCCGCGGTCTTCTGCGTATTGACGCCCATACAACAAGGTCATCAACACCGCAATCACCGACAACAACTTTAAGAACATGGCCAGCGAGTCAACGCGGAACAAGCCACCAAAGCTGGTCCCATAGATGCCGTTGCCCCACTGCCAAAAGATGACAATACCCACCACGACCAAGCTGAGCTGAGTCAGCGCAAAGGTACTGTGTCGGCCTTCAGACTTATTAAATGCATCCAGCAACAACACGCCTGCAGTCAGTATCAGAAGCAGGATCTCGGGCAAAGCCAACGCGAAATCAAAAGAGTTTTGCATAACGTTCCAGGCCTACAATTTTGATACAGAGACGTGCTGCAACAGCGCATCTACAGAAACATGCATCACATCAGTGAAGGGTTTGGGGTAAATGCCCATGTACAACACGGCAATGGCCAGCAGCCCCAATGCGAGGAACTCCTTGCCACTGACATCCTGCAGATTTTCAACCTGCGGATTCTTGATGGGACCATAAGCTACCCGCTTGAGCATCCACAAAGAGTAGGACGCCCCTGTAATCAGCGCGGTGGCTGTTAGCAGACCAATCCAAAAGTTAAACTCCACTGCCCCCATGATGACGGTAAACTCGCCGATGAACCCACTGGTGCCCGGCAACCCGCTATTCGCCATGGAAAAAAGCACAAAGAAGGTCACAAAACGTGGCATGACCTTGATCACCCCGCCATAGTCTGAGATCTCGCGGCTATGTAAGCGGTCATACAACACACCGATACATAAGAACATGGCCGCCGACACAAACCCGTGGGAGATCATTTGCATGATGGCCCCTTCCATCCCGGTGGCATTAAAGATAAAGAAGCCCAAAGTCACAAACCCCATATGGGCGACCGAGGAATAGGCCACCAGCTTTTTCATGTCCTTTTGCACAATGGCCACCAAACCGATGTACACCACAGCAATCAAGGACAAGGCGATCATAAAGCTGGACAGATAATGCGCCGCATCCGGAGCGATGGGCAGTGAAAAGCGGATAAAGCCATAAGCCCCGAGCTTGAGCATGATCGCCGCCAACACGATGGACCCGCCTGTGGGCGCTTCCACGTGCGCATCGGGCAACCAAGTATGCACTGGCCACATTGGGACCTTGACCGCAAACGCCATGAACAGCGCGATGAACACCAATATCTGAGGCTCTAAAGCCATGGGCAGCTCGTGCCAGTCAAAGATATTAAAGCTGCCATCCGATGCCTGCCAGAGGTAAATAAAGGCCACCAAGGTCAGCAGCGAACCCAGCAAGGTATAGAGGAAAAACTTAAAGGCAGCATAGACCCGACGTGGCCCGCCCCATACCCCGATAATCAGATACATGGGGATAAGGGTGGCCTCGAAGAAGACATAAAAGAGCAGCCCGTCGACGGCAGCAAACACCCCGATCATCAGACCAGAGAGTATTAAAAACGCCCCGTAATACTGTGGCAAACGGGTCTTGACACTGTCCCAGCCGGCAATGACCACGATGATGGTAATAAACGCGGTTAGCAGCACGAACCACATGGACAAGCCATCAACACCCAGATGGTAGTTGACTGCATAGGCCTCAATCCAAGGCGCAAACTCGACAAACTGCATTTGCGCTGTATTGGGATCAAAACCCGTATAAAGAGGAATGGTTACTAAGAACGCCACGATGGACCCAACCAGCGCTAAAAAGCGAGTAAAGTTGGGCCGTTCATCGCGCCCGAGGGCCAGGATCAAAAGACCGACCACAATAGGCACAAAGATCGCAAGCGTTAGCCAAGGAAAAGTTGAAGACGCCATATCGCTAGCCATTATTAAACCGTCAGCACAAAAAAGGTTAAGAGCGCCAAGATGCCAAGAATCATGGCTAAGGCATAGTGATAAATAAAGCCTGTTTGGATATGGCGCGAAATCGCCCCAAACCAGCCCACCACACGTGCACTCCCGTTTACGATTAATCCGTCAATAAAGCTGGCATCGCCACCTTTCCACAGACCAACCCCTAAACAACGAACACCACGTGCCAACACCTGCTCATAAAACCAGTCAACGTAGTATTTATTTTCAAGAAGGCGATAAAGCCCCGAAAAGCGGCGACGAATCGCAGCAGGCACTGCCGGATTGACCAAGTAAAAATACCAAGCCACCACAGCACCAGCCACCACCATCCAGAACGGCCAAGTCACAAAACCGTGCAAGGCATACTCTACCCAGCCCTGCCAACCGGCCGTCAACTGGGCCATCACCGTATGTCCGGAGGCCACGAAAATGGAGCCGTCAAAGAACCCGCCAAACAGAATCGAGTCAGTAAACCAGATCCCGGCAAACACCGATGGGATGGCCAAGAGCGCCAACGGCAGGACAATGGTCCAAGGGGACTCTTTGGGATCCCCCTCAACCCGGTGCCCCTCGGCATCCTCGGCGTCTTGTAACACCTCGGCAGGCGGATTGCGGAAGTTTTCCTTGCCATGGAAAACAATAAAGTACAGACGGAATGAATACAGCGAGGAAACAAATACCCCGATATGAATCAGATAGTAAGCAAAGGTACCGCCCCACATCCCATCCTCAGAGGCCAAGTGCGCGGCCTGGATGATGTGCTCTTTAGAGTAATACCCCGAAAAGAACGGCACCCCGACCAAAGCAAAAGTCCCCAGCAGGAAGGTAACCCAAGTGATGGGCATGTACTTGCGCAGCCCGCCCATCGCGCGGATGTCCTGATTATGGTGCATGCTCACAATCACAGACCCTGCCCCCAAGAACAGCAGCGCCTTGTAGAAAGCGTGCGTCATCAGGTGGAAAATAGCCACCGAGTAGGCAGATACCCCTAAAGCAACGGTCATATAGCCCAGCTGCGACAGGGTGGAATAGGCCACCACGCGTTTGATGTCGTTTTGAATGATGCCCAAAATCCCGAGGAACAACGCCCCGATGGCCCCAACCACAATGACCAACGACAAGGCTGTCGTGGACTGCTCATACAGGGGCGAGAAGCGGGCCACCATAAAGATACCTGCCGTCACCATCGTCGCCGCGTGAATCAATGCGGAAATTGGGGTCGGACCCTCCATGGAATCAGGCAACCATGAGTGCAACGGCACCTGGGCTGACTTACCCATGGCCCCAACAAACAAGGCAATACAGGCAACGGTTAACAGCTGCCAAGTGGTCCCGGGGAACTGCATCTGTGCCAGCGTCTCTACCTGACTGAAAATATCGCGGTAGTTCATGCTGCCGGTATAGGCATAAATCAAGCCAATACCCAATACAAAGCCAAAGTCCCCGACACGGTTCATGAGGAAGGCCTTCATATTGGCAAAGATGGCTGATTCACGCTCGTACCAAAAGCCAATCAACAGATAGGACACCAGACCCACGGCCTCCCAACCGAAGAACAGCTGCAGCATGTTGTTCGACATGACCAGCATCAGCATCGAGAAGGTAAACAGCGAGATATAGGAAAAGAACCGTTGATAGCCTGGGTCATCCGCCATATAGCCCATCGTATAAATATGGACCATCAGCGAGACCGAGGTGACCACGACCATCATGATGGCCGTCAGATTATCAATAAGAAAACCGATTTGCCACTGCACCCCGCCAATCACAGACCAAGTATAGACAGCACCATCAAAGGTCATGCCATCCACCGTCTGCAAGAGCACCATGACTGAACCGATAAAGGAGATGAGCACCCCCAATATGGTCAGGCTATGGGCGGCTTTTTTACAGATAAAATTACCTAAAAAACCCGTCCCGAACATACCTGCAAGCAGGGCCGTTACGAGGGGAGCAAACGCAATAATGAGAAATAAGCTTGGTGTATCCATAATGTGCTATCCCATCAACCCTTGAGTTGGTCGAGTTTTTCGACATTAATCGTATTGAGATTACGGAATAACAGCACCAATATGGCAAGCCCAATCGCGGCCTCGGCAGCTGCCACCGTCAACACAAAAAACACAAAAACTTGTCCTGCGGTGTCCCCGAACCAGGTCGAAAACGCAATGAAATTAAAATTAGCTGACAGCAAAATCAGCTCGACCGACATCAACAAGATGATGAGATTACGCCGATTGAAGAAAAACCCAAATAGGCCAATCGTAAATAGGATGGCGCCAAGCACCAAATAATGCGGCAAACTGAGTGTTATCATGATTCTTCTCCCGAGTTTTTGCCCGAGGATGTATCGTTATGGTCTGCGTTTTGAGTCGGCTCAACCCGCGCTTCGGACGGCATGGAAATAATACGCAGACGATCTCCACGGCGCACTCTGACCTGCTTGCCGACATCGGTACGAATGACATCGGTACGACGACGCAAGGTCAATGCAATGGCCGAAACCATGCCCACCAGTAGCACCACGCCACCGACCTCAACCGCAAAGGCGTACTCGGTAAACATCAATTCACCAATCGCCCGTACGTTATTGCTCTCTTCGGTCACTATCGGTTGCCCGACATCCATAAACGAACGAATCAGTACAAAGGCCATTTCAAGCACCATGACCACACCAATAATGATGGCCAAGGGCATATAAGCCCGCAGCTGCACCCGTACCGTTTCGGCCTGGCGCATATTGAGCAGCATGATGACAAAGATAAACATGACCATGACCGCCCCGACGTACACTACAATCAAGAGCAGTGAGAGGAACTCGGCCCCCATGGACATCCACATCATCGCCGCAGTAAAAAAGGCGAGAATCAAATGCAGTACGGCGACTACCGGGCTAGAGGCAGTGACCACCCTAAAGGCCGCCACCACCAGCACTACTGCCAACACATAAAACAGAACTGTTGCAAAAGTCATGACTGGGTCCCTGCTTTAACGATACGGAGCATCGGCCACGCGACGCTCGGCAATTTCTTCTTCGTAACGATCGCCAATAGCAAGCAACATATCTTTGGTGTAGTAGAGATCACCACGCTTTTCACCGTGATACTCATGGATATGAGTCTCTACGATGGAATCTACGGGGCAGCTCTCTTCGCAAAAGCCACAAAAGATACATTTTGCCAAATCGATGTCATAGCGTTTGGTACGGCGGGTGCCATCTTCACGCTCGTGCGACTCGATGGTAATGGCCAAGGCAGGACAAACTGCCTCGCAGAGCTTACAGGCAATGCAACGCTCTTCTCCGTTAGGATAACGACGCAAAGCATGTAGGCCACGGAAACGTGGGGAGGCCGGCGTCTTTTCCACAGGGTAATACAGCGTGACTTTTCTGCGGAAAAAGTATCGCCCGGTCAGGCGCATGCCTTTAAACATCTCTGACAGCAACAAGCTGCCGAAAAAATCTTTAATTGCTTCCATATTTGCCCCCGTGCCCTATTGCCAAATGTTCCAGGGCGTTTGCATCCAAATCGCCACTACCACTAGCCAAACCCCGGTCAGTGGAATGAACACCTTCCACCCCAGACGCATGATTTGGTCATAGCGATAACGCGGGAATGTCGCACGGAACCAGATGAACATTGATACCACGACAAAGGTTTTTAGCCCCAGCCATAACCAGCCAGGCACCCATGTAAATGGTGCGAAATCGAAAGGCGGCAACCAGCCACCCAAAAACATGATGGACGCCAGCGCCGACAGGAAAATCATATTGGCGTACTCACCTAGGAAAAACAGGGCAAAGCCCATCCCGGAGTACTCGACCATTGGCCCGGCCACAATCTCGGACTCACCCTCAACCACGTCAAAAGGGTGGCGGTTGGTTTCTGCCACCGCCGAAATGACGTAAATCACAAAGAGGGGTAATAAGGGGATCCAGTTCCAAGAAAGGATATTGGCGCCATAGCTCGCAAAGATGCCCTTATCTTGGCCCAAAACAATACCGTTTAGATTGAGTGTGCCTGACACTAAGAGCACCGTGACCAAGATAAAGCCGATGGACAGCTCATAGGACAGCACCTGTGCTGCGGCCCGTAGCCCCCCTAACAAAGCATATTTAGAGTTAGAGGCCCATCCTGCCACCACCACCCCATACACCCCGAGGGAAGTGATGGCCAAAATATACAGCAAACCGGCATTCACATCGGCCAAGACCAGCTCGGGCCCAAAAGGCACTACCGCCCAGGCGGCCAGTGCCGGCATCAAGGTCACAATCGGTGCCAGTACAAACAGCACACGGTTGGCCTTGCTGGGCACAATGATTTCCTTGGTCAGCAGCTTGAACACATCGGCAAAGGGCTGTAATAACCCTCTAAAACCGACTCGGTTAGGCCCCCGACGTACGTGCATAAAGGCGATCATTTTGCGCTCCCAATAAGTGAGATACGCCACCAAAATAATCACCGGCAAGGCAATACAGAAGATCTTGATCACTGTCCAGATCACATACCACAGTGTCGGACCAAGCAACCCCTCGCCAAAACCATGAATTGCAGCTAGCAAGTCCATTTTACACACGCTCCACAGTCAGTTTGCCAAACGCACTGCCCAAGGCTGCGGTCGCATCAAATGCAGTGGCTACCCGTACACAGCCAAGTGCCACACTATTATCGCATTGCACTCGTAACTGTGCCTCGCCCTGTGCAGAACGCACCCGTACGATGTCCCCTTCGACAAGGTTAAGCTCATTGAGCGTATCCTGATGGATACGTGCAGTGGGTGCTGCACTGCTGGGCGTCGCCTGCAATGGCTGCGAACGACGTGCGAGCGCATCGCTACGATAAATGGGGACCTCGGTCACGCGCTCTAAACCATCTTGGGGCGCGACCAACGCGGGCTGCGCCTGAATGCGATTGGACAGCTGGGCATTTACCCCACCCCCAATCACCGCATCGCGCACCGCCTCAGAGGTTTCCTCATCAAAACCTTCACATTCAAATAAGTTGCCCAATACCCGCAAGACCTTCCAGGCAGGACGCGTATCGCCAACCGGCGCGGCCACCCCGCGGAAGCTTTGAACCCGACCCTCGGCGTTGATAAAGGTGCCAGAGGTCTCGGTAAAGGGCGATATCGGCAACATCACATCGGCCCACTCAGAAGCGGCCGAAAAATAACTGGTCAGGGCCACGGACAATGCCGCATTTTTGAGGGCCTCAACACTACGTGCCCCCGCATCACTATCGAGCAAGGGCTCAGCGTGCAAGACAAAATAGGCCTGCAAGGAATCATTAAACATTTGCTCGGCAGTTAACCCTCCTTGTGAGGGTGTTGCCTTGGCAATGTAGCCCCCAACAGTGTTCGCCCCTGGCGTCAAAAAGCCCAGATTGGCCTGAGCCAAATCTGCAGCGCATTGAGCATTCGCCAAAATCACACTGGCTTGATCGGAGGACAAGGCCATATTGCCAATCAAAATGGCAGAGCGCTCGCCCGAGGCCAAGCTAGCAGCGATTTTCTCGGCACGCTCACTAGGCGTCACCTCGCTAAAGGCCATGGGCACATCCTGCCCCTTGTGACGTGCCAATGCGACGGCCACCTCTGCCAATGCATTGGCAATTTGGCTGGGCGCAACCGTCATGCGGGCATGCACCTGCTGGAACAACGGATCATCGGCCGCCGAATCCACAAAGCTGACCTGCGTGCCCTGTTTCACGGCCTGACGTAAGCGTTGAGCCATCAGCGGGTGATCCTTGCGCAGGAAAGAGCCTACCACCAGCACCCGATCCAAATGGTTGAGCTCGGCCACTGGCATGCCCAACCAAGGAATGCCCGTGAGCACCTCATCCAGACGGGCATCGGTCTGACGCAAACGGAAATCGACGTTTTCAGAACCCAACGCCCGCGTCAAGCGCCCTAACAGGGAAAGCTCTTCGAGGGTGCTATATGGCGCCGCCACGGACCCTAATTGTTGGGGGCCAAATTTCTCACGGACTGCCTTTATGCCATTGACCACATGCTGCAAGGCCTCATTCCATGATGCCTCGCGCCAGCTACCATCATTTTCGCGAATCATGGGCTGCTCGAGGCGATCCTCGCTATACAACCCCTCGTAGGCAAAGCGGTCACGGTCGCTGATCCAGCACTCGTTTACCTCTTCGTTTTCAAACGGCACGATACGCAGCACCTGATCACGGAATGCCTGTACCACCAAGTTAGCCCCTAAGCTATCGTGTGGGCTAATGCTAAAGCGACGGCTGAGCTCCCAAGTACGGGCCTTCATTTGGAAGGGCTTGGAGAGCAAGGCACCCACCGGGCAAACATCAATCATATTGCCCGATAACTCGGACTCAACCGCTCGCCCAACAAAGGTGGTGATTTCAGAGTGTTCACCCCGCTGGACCATCCCGACCTCTTGGATACCGCCGATTTCCTCACCGACACGGATACACCGCGTGCAGTGAATACAGCGCTGCATGGCCTCAGTAGAAATCAATGAGCCCATGGATTTGGCGTGTACTACACGCTTGGCCTCTTTGTAACGAGACGCTGAGGCCCCGTAACCCACCGCCAAATCCTGCAACTGACACTCACCCCCTTGGTCACAGACAGGGCAATCCAGCGGGTGATTAATGAGCAGGAACTCCATCACATCTTTTTGGGCGGCAATGGCTTTTTCCGAACGTGTGTGTACCACCATGCCATTAGTCACAGGTGTGGCACAGGCGGGTAAAGGCTTGGGGGCCTTTTCCACCTCGACCAAACACATGCGGCAGTTGGCGGCAATGCTGAGTTTCTTGTGATAACAAAAGTGCGGCACATAAACACCCACGTCTTGGGCAGCCTGGATAACCATGCTGCCCTCGGGTGCTTCCACTTTGATGCCGTCAATGGTGAGTTCTACCATGAAATCGTCCTGAGCCTACAAATATTGGGGCACCACACATTGCTTGTGCTCAATGTGGTGTGCGAACTCGTCGCGGAAATGCTTGACAAAACTACGCACGGGGAACGCAGCAGCATCACCCAGACCGCAAATCGTACGGCCGATGATGTTATGCGCGATCTCATCCAACATATCGAGATCCTCCATGCGACCCTCGCCGTGCTCTACCCGATGCACCATGCGCCATAACCAGCCAGTCCCCTCGCGACATGGGGTGCACTGACCGCAGCTCTCGTGATAGTAAAAATAAGACAGACGCAGCAGAGATTTGACCATGCAGCGTGTCTCGTCCATCACAATCACTGCCCCCGAACCCAACATGGATCCGGCCTTGGCGATGGAGTCAAAGTCCATATTGGTCTCCATCATGATGTCTGCAGGCACCACCGGCGCACTCGAACCACCGGGGATCACGGCCTTGAGCTTGCGCCCACCGCGCATCCCGCCTGCCAGCTCGAGCAGTTTGGAAAATGGAGTCCCTAGGGGCACCTCGTAGTTGCCCGGCAGCTCGACATCACCCGAGACCGAGAAAATCTTGGTACCGCCAGCGTTTTCTACCCCCACATCCAAAAACTCTTTGCCGCTGTGACGGAAAATCCACGGTACGGCTGCAAAAGTCTCGGTATTGTTGATGGTGGTGGGCTTGCCATACAAACCATAACTGGCGGGGAAAGGAGGTTTGAAACGGGGATTACCGCGCTTGCCCTCTAAGGACTCGAGCAAGGCAGTTTCCTCACCGCAGATATAGGCGCCATAACCATGAAAGGCATGCAACTCAAAGTCATAGCCAGAATCCAAAATGTTTTTGCCTAAAAAACCAGCCTGACGTGCTTGCTCAAGCGCCTCTTCAAAGCGTTGATAAACCTCGAAAATCTCACCGTGAATATAGTTATAGCCCACATGAATGCCCATGGCGTAGGCAGCGATTGCCATCCCCTCGATCACGGCATGGGGATTAAAGCGCAAAATATCACGGTCTTTAAAGGTCCCGGGCTCGCCCTCGTCAGAGTTACATACTAGGTACTTGTCACCGGGCAAATCACGGGGCATGAAGCTCCACTTGAGCCCACTGGGGAACCCTGCCCCACCTCGGCCGCGCAGGGCTGATTCCTTGACCTCGGACACCACATCCTCGGGGTTCATGCTCAGCGCTCTTTTGAGGCCCTCATAGCCCCCGCGCTGGACATAACTGTCGAGATCCCAGTTGTTGCCATCTAGGCCAGCGAGAATCTGGGGATCAATATGGCGCCCATGGAAGATCATGCTGCGCGATAAATCATTTAAAGGGTTTGGGTCCAAGCCCTGAGCCAACCGTTCAAAAACACTGGTCTTACTCATGCGGACTCTCCCTCTTTTCTAAGCTCTTGGAGCATCAAATCAATACGTTCTTCCTGCATGTGCAAACACATATGGTGGTTATTGACCAACATGATTGGCGCATCACCACAAGACCCCATGCACTCGGTTTCCTCGAGGGTAAACAACCCATCAGCGGTGGTCTCGCCATAGTCAATGCCGAGTTTTTCCTTGAGGTACTCACCCGAACGCACGCCATCTCGTAGCGCACAGGGCAAATTGGTACATACCGAAATGGTAAAACGGCCGACCGGCTGGAGATGGAACATGTCATAAAAGGTGGCCACCTCTTGGACCTGAATAGGGGGCACGCCAATATATGCGGCCACATCCTCGATAACCTCGGTAGACACCCACCCCTTTTCCTCTTGGGCAATCGCCAGCGCAGCCATGATGGCCGAGCGTCTTTGATCATCCGGGAACTTGGTTAGCTCACGGTCGATACGTTGATAAGCTTGTTCGGAAAGCAGCATAATTCGATTCCGTCGTTCCACAAGGCCGCCTTAGCGGTCAATTTCACCAAACACAATGTCCTGGGTACCGATGATGGTGACACAGTCAGCCAACATATGACCACGGGACATCTCGTCCAAGGATTGCAGGTGCACAAAACCGGGGGCACGGATCTTCATGCGATAGGGTTTATTGGCCCCATCAGAAATCAGATAAATACCAAACTCGCCCTTGGGGTGCTCGATACCGGCATAGGCCTCACCCGGGGGCACGTGCATGCCCTCAGAAAAGAGTTTGAAATGGTGGATGAGATCCTCCATCCCTGTTTTCATGCGCTCACGTTTGGGTGGGGCGACCTTGTGATTATCCACAATCACTGGCCCGGGGTTATTGCGCAACCACTCAACGCACTGACGAATAATGCGCGTGCTTTCGCGCATCTCTTGGATACGTACTAAATAGCGGTCATAGCAATCGCCATTGGTGCCCACGGGGACATCAAACTCTACCCGATCGTAGACGGCGTAAGGCTGTTTTTTACGTACATCCCACTCAACCCCCGAACCGCGCAACATCGGCCCGGTAAAGCCCAAGGCCATGGCCCGCTCGGCACTCACCACCCCAACATCGACCAAACGCTGCTTCCAAATACGGTTTTCCGTCAGCAGCGTCTCGTACTCATCCACACACTTGGGGAAACGCTCGGTAAAGGCCTCGATAAAATCCAGCAAAGAGCCCGAACGATCCTCGTTCATCGCGCGCAGCTCTTTCTCGCTGCGGTACTTGCTGGGCTGATATTTAGGCATGCTATCAGGCAGATCACGGTACACCCCGCCAGGACGGTAGTACGCCGCGTGCATCCGTGCACCGGAAACCGCCTCGTACATATCCATGATGTCCTCGCGCTCGCGGAAAGCATACAAAAACACCGCCATCGCACCCACGTCCAGCGCGTGTGAGCCTACGGACATCAGGTGATTCGACAGGCGGGTAATCTCATCAAACATCACGCGGATATATTGCGCACGCAAGGGTACCTCGATACCCAACAGCTTTTCTACTGCCATGCAGTAGGCATGCTCATTGCACATCATAGAGACATAATCGAGTCGATCCATGTAGGGCAATGTCTGCAAATAGGTGCGGTGTTCAGCCAGCTTTTCAGTGGCACGGTGTAGCAACCCAATGTGCGGGTCAGCGCGCTCGATCACCTCGCCATCCATCTCGAGCACCAAACGCAACACACCGTGCGCCGCCGGGTGCTGAGGACCAAAGTTTAAGGTGTAGTTTTTAATTTCAGCCATGATGATTAACGCCCTATACCATAATCGTCTTCGCGTACCACACGGGGCACGATCTCGCGTGGCTCGATGGTCACCGGTTGATAGACCACACGCTTTTGCTCGGGGTCATAACGCATCTCGACATAACCCGAGATGGGGAAATCTTTGCGGAAAGGATGACCAATAAATCCGTAATCAGTCAAAATACGGCGCAAGTCAGGATGCCCCTCGAACACCACCCCGTACAAGTCAAAGGCCTCGCGCTCAAACCAGTTAACCGAAGGCCAGACATCGCACAAAGTGGGCAGCAAAGGAAACTCATCATCAGGGACAAAGGTGCGTACACGCAGGCGCCAGTTGTGCGTCAATGACAACAGGTGGATCACCACCGCAAAACGCTGCGGAAACTGTTGTGCCGCCTCGGTATAAGTAGGCGTACGCCAACCTGAATAATCAACCGCACACAGATCGATACAGGTCTCAAAGCGCAAATCCGCCTCATCACGCAATGTGCGGCAGGTATCAATCCACTGATCAGCGGGGACCTGCAAGGTCAGCTCGCCCAATGCGCGGGTCAGGTCAGCATCCTCACCCAGTATGGATTTCAAGTTGGTCTCTAAAGTCGTTAGACGTGTCATGATTGTGCCCTTAAAGCCATACACTGCTAGCTTAGCGCGCAATGGTATTGGTTAAACGAATCTTGTTTTGCATTTGGATCAGGCCATACACCAACGCCTCGGCCGTCGGTGGGCACCCAGGCACATAAATGTCCACGGGCACGATACGGTCACAACCACGCACCACTGAATAAGAATAATGATAATAGCCCCCGCCATTAGCGCAGGAGCCCATGGACACCACCCAGCGTGGCTCGGCCATTTGGTCATAAACCTTGCGTAACGCCGGCGCCATTTTGTTACACAAAGTACCCGCCACAATCATCAAATCAGACTGCCGCGGGCTGGCACGAAAGATAATACCAAACTGGTCTAGGTCATAACGCGCAGCCCCAGCGTGCATCATCTCGACCGCGCAACAGGCCAACCCAAATGTCATCGGCCAGAGCGAACCAGTCTTGGCCCAATTGAGGACCTTGTCTGCACTGGTGGTGATAAAACCTTCTTTTAAAACGCCATCTATAGACATATCACTGCCCTTGAAATGTTAATTGGGATTACTCCCAATCTAACGCACCCTTCTTCCACTCGTAAATAAAGCCCACAGTCAGAATCAGCAAAAAGATCATCGCTGTCACAAAACCGACAATGCCTACTGTGCCATACGCCATCGCCCACGGGAAAAGAAAGGCAATCTCGAGATCAAACATAATGAACAGAATGGCAATGAGGTAATAACGAATATCGACGTTCATCCGTGAATCGCCGAACTCCTCGAAACCGCACTCATAAGGGGACAGCTTTTCATCGTAGGGGCGATGTGGCCCAAGAATACGACCCGCCACAACCAGCGCCATACCCAGCCCGGTCGCAACGATAATAAACATCAAAACGGGAAAGTAGTTTTGCAAATTCATGCCAATACCCATGTGCAATCCATAACCGACTAGATTGTAGCATTGATGCAGTTTCTTTTCGGGTTTTCACCCATAAGATTCTTATAGTTTGTGATAAACCAAACATCCACGCGACTTTCTATTGATAAAAAAACGAAAGAAGGCATACTTTTTGACTCCTCTCGTTTAACTTGACTGATTTGAACAAAACAAAACTATGTCAAACGCAGAAAAAGAGCACCTAAACCCTGATAACTACCCCTATCACGTACAGTACGAACTACAGTACAGCGATATCGACCGCCAAGGGCACGTCAACAATGTGGCCTACCTACGTATCATCGAGGATGTGCGCTCGAAAATGCTGTATCACATCAAAGCCCCAGACGAACGCAACACCATGAATGTCGTTGCCCACCTCAGTGCTGACTACCTCGCCGAAACTGAATGGCCCGGTGCCGTTGACGTCTACAAGCGCATCAAACGCATCGGCAACAGCTCGTTCATACTGGAAGCCATCATCGGACAAAACGGCAAAATCGCCTTTCACAACGACACCGTCATGGTGATCGTCAATCCAGACAGCAGAAAATCCACCCCCATCCCACCAACCATGCGGGCCAATCTAGAAAAATGGCTGCCTGAATCCCTGAAACAAGCTAAATAAAAACACCCTCACACTGCCCGACTGCAACCATACATACGTAGTCAACAGGCAAAAGAAAAGCCACTCGCAAGCGAGTGGCTTTTTCATGTCTAATTCACGTAGTCAAGCTACGCCAAAATTAGAACTGGTGGCTGACACCAACACCGACTGCGGTGGACTTGAGGTCAGGCGCGAAGTTTACGTTCTTGGCATAGGAACCAATGGCGTATACGTTGGTGCGCTTGGACAAGGGGTAGGTGTAGCCTAAGCTGTAGGTTTGCTGCTTCTTGGTTTTCAGATCAGCATCGCGCAGACCGTGAGGAAGCTTGCGCAGGTCGCCCATGGCCCAGGAAGCCATGATCTCACCAGCGCCTACAGGAGCACTCAGACCCACAGTGTAGTTATTCACACGCAGACCTTTTTGGGCATGGAAGGATTGACCTAAACCATAACCATTAAACTGATTGGTAAAGAAGCCGTCGCGGGTTTGGCCACCACCGAGATGCAATTTCACCATCTCGAAATCATAGCTACCAGCCAACGCCCACTCTTTGGCGGTTACACGACCAGCATCTAATGTGGAGTAATCTTTCATACCAGTGCGGTCTGTGTACTGGTCATAGCTGGCACCAACGGCGATGGGGCCATTCGCGTAGCGAAGAGCAGCAGTCCAAGCCTTTGTATCGTGCTTGGTTTTTTCACCGTTAATCTTTGTGGTTCCTCGTTGAGCACCATCAATATTGAAGGAATAACCCAGACCAAATTGGAAACCAGCAAAGCTGGGTGTTTGGTACTGGATGGAGTTATCGTAACGGGTGGTGTTAGCAGCACTGAAAGTAGCACCGTAGTTAGCCTGACCCCAGCTAGCAGCAAAGGGGCTAGCAATACCAGGCATATAAAGCGAGGTAATGCTGGTCTGACGACCAAAGGTCAACTGACCCCAGTTATCGCCGGCCAAACCAAAGTGGGCCTCACGACCAAAGAGGCGATCATTTTCAGCATTACCCTGCATTTGGTTACCGGTAGCGATGTTAAAACCGCTCTCGAGTTGGAAGATGAAGCGCAGGCCATCACCCAGATCCTCGGAACCTCTCAGACCCCAGCGGTTACCACGCTGACCCATAGCACCACCATCAAACAAACCAGTGCGTGTATTACGGAAGGATGTGCCGCGATCATGGTCGTAAAGGCCCATGCCCTCTATGTCACCAGCAGCACTACCCTTCAAGCGCTGATAACCGATACCACCGTCAACTACCCCGTACAGGGTTACAGATGTTTCTGCTTGCGCGACGCCAGCAAAGCCGACCATCAGAGCAGCAGCGAGCAATGTCTTTTTCATGTGTGAAATCTCCATGGATTTTT